>Ga0326727_10009650_pt1 | contig 23557 bp, 25 predicted proteins | sample MB2enrmetagenome_FD_207643 | JGI IMG/M metagenome (GOLD analysis project Ga0326727, IMG submission 207643) | Lab enriched peat soil microbial communities from McLean, Ithaca, NY, United States - MB29MY | ecosystem: Environmental > Terrestrial > Soil > Wetlands > Peat | place: USA: New York... | reverse complement strand
GCAAATCTTCGATGCTTGTCTCACCGCAGCCGAATCGGGCATTCTCGCCGGTACATCAATTGCCGTCAACCGCGCATCCGACCTTGGTCTCTCAGTTCTGAGCCATCTTCCGGAAGGTTCGAAGCTCGAACCCGGGACCTGTGTTCTGAGCATTCAGGGGACGGCTGAACAGATCGCGCGCGCGGAAGAAGAGCTTCTCGGGTGTATCGGCAAGCCGTCTGGAGTTGCTACAGCCTCATTTCGCTTTGCGGCCCTGGCGCGGGGAAGAGCGCGGATCGTTTGTGGCGCCTGGAAGAAAGTGGCTCCCGAAATACGCAAACCCCTTCGCGATGCCATCGCCGTCGGCGGCGCCGGTATGCGGCTGCTCGATGAGCCCTTTGTATACCTTGATAAAAACTTCGTCCGGATGTTTGCGGGAATAGCTGAAGTTGTCGGCAGAGCGGTCTCGATGAACGGATGCGTAGTTGCCGTGCAAATTCGCGGCGAGACCGGTCCGATTGCCATGGAAGCGGCGGCGGCCTGCAGTGCCGGGGCCCGCGTGCTCATGGTGGATACCGGAAATGTAAAGGACCTTCTCAAAGTGGTCGATGCCGCGAACCTGCAAGGTTTCAGGCAAGGGGTGAAAATAGCTTTTGGAGGTGGTGTCACCTCCGAGATGCTCGAAGAAGTAGTCGGGGGAGGCGCGGATATAATTGATATCGGCAGGGCGATCATAGACGCGCCTATTCTCGATTTCCGGCTCGACGTTTCAAAACGGTTCGAGCGACGGCGCACGGACTGAAGTGCCGCCAACTTTGTGCCTTTATTGAGAGATAAGCTTTTATGGAATGGAATCTTCTTGAGAAAACCACTTTCTGGGTCGAAGGGGCCGAACTGAAAAGCGCCAACCTGGACGATACGGCCGCGGCAGCGGCTGAAGCCCTGGGCTTGGAGCCTGGAGAGATAATGGTTGTAGACGTACAGCCCGGCTTCATTGCTTTCGATGTCCTAAAAAGGAATATTCCCGCCGAATCGGTTGCCGGAAAAGCCGGGGAACTCCTGAGGCGCTTGGCCGGTGTGCCGGGTATAAGCCTTCACCCCAAAGCATCGGTTCATTCCGAAGGGGTTCTTGGGTTGATTGCGCTTGATCCGAAGACCGCCGGGGAAGTGATTTCGAGATCCGCCGAAACCGGTGAGGCCCTGGCTCGCGCCGTTATCAAGCGCGCCTGTGTGTTTTCATCCGGCGCGGAAGTGATTTCCGGAAAGATCGAGGACACAAACTCCCCGTATCTTGTCCAGGCGCTTGCAGACGCGGGATTTAAGGCGGAGTTCGGAGGTATTATCGAAGACAGCGTCTCCGCCGCAGTGTCGGCACTCGATGGTGCTATGATGCGAGGCTTCGGTCTCCTCATCACTACTGGAGGAGTAGGGGCAGAGAGCAAGGACCACAGCATCGAGGCGGTGCTGAAGCTCGATCCTGACGCCTTCACGCCCTGGATACTCAAATTTACTCCCGACGGGAAGCGTCATCACAAAGATGGCGTTCGCATAGCTGTCGGCCGGGTCGGAATATGCAGGATGGTTTCGCTTCCCGGTCCTCACGCCGAAGTGTGTCTGGGTTGCCGGGCCCTGATCAAGGGCCTCGAAGCAGGCTTGGATGATGCGGCTTTGGCCGAATCTATAGCTTCCGTTATCCGGGAGCGCTGGCAGAATCACGTGGGAGGAGGCAGTGTACATGGATGATACCAGGGGCATTGCGGAAAAACTTTACATGGCTGAAAAAAGCGCGACCGCGGTTGATCCCCTCACGGTGACCTACCCCGGTCTGACGCCGGAGCAGGCTTACGCGATTCAGCTCGAAGGAGTGGCAATTCGGCGTGAGAGGGATTCGCGAAAGGTTGTAGGTAAGAAGATCGGGCTTACCTCAATTGCAATGCAAAAGCTGATCGGTGTGGATGAGCCCGATTACGGGCATCTATTCGACCATATGCTGATGCGCGAAGGAGAGCCGATCTCGTGCAGTGATCTCCTGCTGCCCAAGGTTGAAGGGGAGGTCGCGTTTGTACTCTGTAAGAAGCTCAAGGGCCCCGGCGTGACCATTGCCGACGTATTGAGGGCAACCGAAGGGGTAATGGCTTCCATCGAGATTGTTGACAGCAGGGTTCGCGACTGGAAGATAAAGCTGGCCGATACTATTGCAGATAATGCGTCCAGCGCCCGGTTTGTCGTCGGGTCGCGGCTCATTTGCCCCGCAGAAGTCGATCTTCGGCTGCTGGGAATGGTCTTCGAAAAAAATGGAGAAGTAGTCAGTACCGGTGCGGGCGCTGCCGTCATGGGGCATCCTGCCGCCTCGGTCGCCTGGCTTGCCAACAAGCTTGGCCAGTTCGGAATCGCGCTGGAGGAAGGCGAGATTATTCTGTCCGGGGCTCTTACAGCCGCGGTGGATGCAAAGGCGGGAGACTGCTTTCTAATTTCTTTCCAGGGACTTGGAACGGTAGGGGTGCGGTTCGTGTAAAGCAGCGTTGTAAAAGGAAATACAGAAGAATGGATAAGATAAAAGTGGCAATTCTGGGGCCGGGAAACATCGGAAGCGACCTCATGTACAAGATCATGAGAAGCCGCCGTCTCAAGATGGAAATGATGGCCGGCATCGTGGATTCCCCCGGAATCCGGAGGGCGAAATCTCTGGGAATCCGTACAACGACGGATGGAATCCGCCCGATCCTGGACGATCCTCAAATCCGGATCGTGTTCGATTCCACCGGCGCGAAGCCGCACATGGAGCACGCGCCGCTGCTCGAACAGGCCGGAAAAGTAGCGGTCGATCTAACTCCGGCGGCGATCGGACCTTATGTGGTGCCTGCCGTGAATATAGATGATCTGGCCGATGCTCCGAACTTGAACATGGTGACTTGCGGGGGCCAGGCGACGGTTCCCATCGTCCATGCAATCCATCGGGTGGCCGGAGCACGTTACGCCGAGATCGTGGCCTGCATTTCGAGCAAGAGCGCCGGACCCGGGACTCGCCAGAACATCGACGAGTTTACCCGGACGACCGCCAGGGCGCTTTGTGTCGTCGGTGGTGCAAAGAGGGGCAAGGCTATCATCATTTTGAACCCGGCCGACCCTCCGCTGCTAATGACCGACACCGTCTTCGTCGAGGTTGAAAACCCCGACGAGAAGGCAATCCGGGAATCGGTTGAAGACATGCTGGCCGCCATACAAAAATATGTTCCCGGTTATCGGCTGAGGGTGCCCCCGGTGATCGAGGAAAACAAGGTTACGACGATCATAGAAGTTGAGGGGGCCGGAGATTTTTTACCCAAATATGCAGGGAACCTCGACATCATGACTGCGGCCGCCGCCGGGGTCGGCGAAGCCATTGCGGCCAGAATGCAGGGGAGGTGATCGGATGTCGAAAGCAAACCAAAGTATCCGCCTGGTGGACACCAGCCTGAGAGACGGCAGCCATGCCGTGAGCCATCAGTTTACAACACGAGAGATCGCGACGGTTGCGGCGGGACTGGACAAGGCCGGGGTGCCGTTCATCGAGGTCTCTCACGGCGATGGCCTCGGAGGGTCTTCCATCAATTACGGCCGGTCCAGGCTCACAGATGAGGAAATGCTCAGCGCTGCATCCGCCGCAATAAACCGAGGTTCTTTAACCGTGTTGCTGATCCCGGGTATCGGAACACAGGAGGACCTCGAGATGGCCCTCAATTGCGGCGCCAAAGCGGTTCGGGTGGCAACGCACGTAACCGAGGCCGACATTGCCGAGCAGCACATTGGGTTGGCAAAAAAGATGGGAATGACCGCTTTCGGATTCCTCATGATGGTTCACATGCGTCCACCCGAGGTAGTTGTGGAGCAGGCGAAGCTTTTTGAATCCTACGGAGCCGATGCCGTCTACCTGGCGGATTCGGCAGGTGCGATGCTTCCGGAGGATGTCAGGGCAAGGGTTGGCGCGGTGGTGAATGCCTTGTCCATTCCTGTGGGCTATCATGCCCATGCTAACCTGGGGCTTGCCATCGCAAACAGTCTTGCAGCAGTCGAATCCGGAGCCTCATTTCTGGACGGAACATGCCGCGGAATAGGAGCGGGCGCAGGGAATGCTCAACTCGAAGTGCTCATCGGAGTTCTGGAAAAAGCCGGTTATCGGACTGATGTCGATTTCTTTGCAGTAATGGATGTTGCGGAAGACATAGTGGGACCTTTAATGCATCGGCCCCAGGAGATCAGGAATGCTTCTCTGATCCTGGGCTATTCGGGCGTTTACTCGAGCTTCCTCCTGCACACCTATCGGGCTGCGGAAAAATACCGCCTCAATCCCAGAGATATCCTCATAGAGTTAGGCCGCAGGGAAATGGTGGGAGGTCAGGAGGACATGATCATCAGTGTTGCTTACGAACTCTCGCAACAAAGGGAGGTATCGAAAAATGAAGCTGGTTACTCTGATGCCCGTAGTGGACACGGAAAAGTGTAAGGGGTGCAAGACATGCGTTCGCGTCTGTCCGGTGCTTGCAATGAAGATGGAAGAAAAACTGGCTGTAGTCGATCTTGATCGCTGCAGAGGTTGTGCGGACTGTGAGCAACGGTGCCCGGAGTACGCCATTGCGATGACCGATCGCCTTGTGCCCGTGATGGCCAAGGTGGACCTGGATGGGCTCGATTATGACAAGATCAGCGAACTGTGCATCAAAGCGCGGTTCCACCCGGAGCAGATCGTCTGCTACTGCACGGCCACACGTGCTGATGAAGTTGCGGGCGCCATTTTGCTCGGGGCCAAGACACCTGACGATATCTCCTACATGACAGGTATTCGGACCGGGTGCAAAGTGGAATGTATTCAACCGATTCTGCGGATGCTCGAGGCAGCGGGAATCCAGCCCGTGCCTGTCCCTGGTGGCTGGCAATGGTACGGCCGCACTGTGACCGCGTGGGAGATTCCCGAACATGTGAAACAGAAGTATGCCTCCCGCGGGTTCTATTTTGACGAAGACATCGAAATTCTCAACCGCGTGGTGAACGCACCCCTTCAGGGAAAGGAGTAGTGAGCTATGCGACCACCGATTGCACCCATTACACCACGGCAATCCATGTATGGTATCGATCCTTCCCTGGTAAAGACCAGGGTCAGTGAACTTCCGGGAATGACCTCCGTTACTTTGCGCGAACTCTTTCCTAACCTGCCTTCGGTGATTTTTCCCGGAGATGAGGGCATAGTCGCGATACGCAGGCACACCGAAGAAGCGCTTAAAAATGTGGACATGAGCCGGATAAAACCCGAGCACAAGGTCAATATCCTCTCTTCTCACCACGGCTTTACGCTGCTTGGCGGCGACCCGTATGCCGAAATGCTTAAGACGATCCGGGACGTGATCGAGGAGCGGACCGGCTGCAAGAATATCCGCCTGAGGGCCGGCGTGGGACTCCGTTTCAGGGAGACCGAGGAGTATATCCGCCGCTACAAGCTGGATGCGTACTTTAACGGTAAAGCCAGGGGCGTTGCTCCGGTTGACGAGGGAGTTGCGATAGAGACCGAAATCGGGACTCTTTACGGAATCAAAAAAATTTACGACGCAGACTGGATCGTTCACGCCCATAACAGCGACGTGCGCGAGGTCCACTTCCACCGCATGGTCGACAGGGCTGTAAAACCTTTCGGCATGTCTTATGCCCGAATCGAGACCCGTTCCACCTACCATCAGAATCTCGGGCCGAGGGCAGCGAACTTCACCGCCCGGGCCATTTTCGACTCCCCCTTCGTTCAGGACAAGTTCGCCTTCTCCTGTTTTCTGATGGTTGTACCGCACGGCATCCTGGGAGTTGATGCCGATAACGACCTGTACGGTCTCAATGAACGGGTTACCGAAGTCGGGTGCCGCTACTACGGTAAAATGATGACCTTGTTCGGCGAAATAGACGAGTGCATTGTAGCCCTCGATTTCCCGGCCCCTGTGGTTTATGTCTTTTCAGCCGGGGTCGTCTACGCCAACTTTGCGGGCGCCAACACCGATCTGTTCGATCTCGAATCGCCTCTTCCCGCGTACACCTGGTACACGGAAGCCTTCTATGGAAGGAAAGGCTTTCCTCTGCTGCCGGATATCCCAAGACTAAACAGCGCAATCAAAATGTGCGTGCACAGCTATGCCTGGACAGGATATCCGAGCGCCTTTTTCAGCGAGCATATCCCGACGGTAGTTGTCGGACAGCAGCAGGCTGACCTTTTCAACCGCGACCCTCAGAACCTCAATTATATGAAACATGCCGTTTTATCAGAATCGACCGGATCGGCCATGGATTTTGCCCGAAACATTACCGGCACCGATAAAGTGCTCATCTTTGACGGTGCGCCCGGTGGGATCAATCTTAGCCCGGCGCTCCGCGATCTTCTCCTGTTGAAAGCCCCGGAAGTTGACAGGCGCGTAGAGCAGGAACTTCTCCCCAAGTGGCTCAAGCAGCGCGGGGTGGCGATTCCGAAGATGACCGCATGATCTTTTTCCGGAACCCGGGGGCCGTTTCGCCCCCGGAGTTGCATGCAGGCAGGAGGGAGCCGGGTTTTTAGAATCCATCTCGCCATCCGGGAGTAGCCCGGTATGAGATAGAGGGTTTCGTTTAATAGCAGGAGGGGGAAAAATGCCGGCACGATTTGCAGATCGCATATCCGGGGCTCAGAGAGCCATGGCCCTTTCGGATCTGGATATCCTGGTTGTGACCAACAGGGAAAATCTCATTTATTTTACCGGGGTTAGCCAAATTGAGTGTATGGCCGTTCTCATTCCGAAGGAGGGCGAGGCGTGCGCTATAGCGCTGTGGCTCGACGCCGGTTACGTTCGCGAGCATTCAGGACTAACGACCCATGCCTATTTTTTCCCCCGTCAGTCCATCGGGCCTGTAATTTGCGACTATGCCCGCTCTTACGGCTTCAATGATCCACGAATAGGTTTTGAAAGATATTTCGTTGATTTCCCCGTCTATGACGCTTTACGGACGGCTTTTGGCGAACGAAATTTCATCGGGGCGGGCGATCTCTTTTACAGACTGCGTTCCGTAAAGGAACCCGAAGAGCTGGACCTCATCCGGCGCGCTTCTGAGGCGGTCTGCAAGGGAATGGATGCTGCGATGAAAGCGGTGCGGCCCGGGGCCGCTGAGCTCGACGTTCTCGCCGAAGCCGAATACGCAATGCTCCGGGCCGGCTCCGGAGGTTCGTCCTTTCGTCCCCAGGTGGTTTCGGGAGAGCGAACCCTGCTTGCGCACCCGACCGCAAGTTCAAAACTAATCCGGGAAGGAGAAGTGGTTGTAGTCCATCTTGGGGCTACATGCGAAGGATACTGCTCTAAAATGGCGCGGACAGCCGCCGTTGGCGTTATATCCAAAGGGCAGGCCGATGTTCATGCCCTGCTCCTGCGCGCTCTGCAACGGGCTGAAGCAGCTTTGAAACCGGGGGCAACGTCGGGCGAAGTGGATGCCGCTGCCCGTGAAGTGATAGAGCAAGCGGGATTCGGTAAATCCTACCTTGAGTCGGTCGGCTACGGGGTCGGACTTCGCCAGTCGGAATTCTATCCGATTATCGGGCGTGACCGGCCTGAGATCATAGAAGCCGGCATGGTCGTAGACCTCCTCCTTCCGACAATTTATCGCAAAGACATTGGTGGACCCAGAATTACGGACGTAATTCATGTTGGCGAGAGCGGGAACGAGCTTTTTACCAACTATCCGCGCGATCTCGTAAGAATATGATCTGATCAGATGCCGCCCATGAACATTTCGTCGTATGGCCGCACAATGTCCATATCCACCAGATCCACCAGTTCCTTCAGTTTGAGAGCGCAAGCCGGGTCCTCACACGCGCTCTCCCAGATCTTCGGAACCACTTCCGTGATCAGGCGCTTCTGGTCGTTTGCATCCAATTTAAGTGCATGTGCAACTCACCTGTGCCTTGACAGGAGGCTGGAGAGAAAAAGGGAGAATCCCGGTGCTTTCTCATCCGCTAACGCACTAAAAGCTCCACGTCTGCATCAGGCCAATACCGGGGGCCGGCGCGCTTCTCGTTCCCTGAATCTGATCATCGACATCGAGTCGCTGTCTTGGATTGGCCGGGCCATACTGATCCGATACCAAAGGCTGAACGATACCACCCCCGCCGGGCATGTCGCCTGGAGTCTCGCAACTGAACTGCCCTTCTATGGAACAGGTTAACACTCCAATGAATAGTGCCATAACAATGTGGCTTAGTTTTTTATTCATGATTAATTCTCCATGGTTGCATTGAACTTAAAAGTTAATCGCAAATAATATAAGATCACTGCGAGCCAAAGCAACCGGGACTGCTGCGATATGCGGTATAGCACGTGGAGAAAGAATTTTTCCCGTGCCTGCAGCATTGGGATTTGTCTCAGGACAAAAGATGAATGTTACAAGTTTTCTGAACCTCTAATGGTGGACAAATCGTCCAGTTATGCACAAAGTGCTTTTTCCCGGAAAGGAAACTAGTCTTTGCTTTCGTTTTTGCGCTAAACGGAAGTTACCGAAATCCGAGAGTTTTTCTTATTCGTCATTATTTGTGAAGGAAAAGGCTTGACTCTTATTAATTTGCAGCATATGTGACCAAAAATGCACATTGTGCACATGTGCAATCCTAAAATCGCCGGATGGAAGTAGGGAAAGATGCCGGAAAACCGGATCGGAACAAAGATGAGCACAATTCAGGACCTCTTTACCAAGCCTGTTCTCATATTCGGCTGCGGAAACATTCTCATTGGGGACGACGGTTTCGGGCCGGCGGTAATCGACCACTTGATGGCGAATTTCGACCTGCCTGGTGGTGTGGCCGCCTTCGACGTGGGCACAAGTGCCCGTGAGCTTCTTTTCGATCTCGTGCTCATGCCCGACAAGCCTAAGGTTATTTTTATAGTCGACGCGGTTTTCGAATCGGGAAAACCACCCGGCGAGATATTCGAAATAGATGTCAGCCAGATCCCTTCAAAAAAGGTGAATGATTTTTCGCTGCATATGTTTCCTTCGGTCAACCTGCTAAACGATCTTCAGGATGGGGCAGGGGTCAAGGTACGGGTGCTGGCCGTGCAGGCGGAGAGAATGCCGGACGAAATCCGTCAGGGTCTTTCGGATTCAGTCAGTGCGGCTGTTCCGGCCGCTTGCGAATGGCTGCTTCGTCAAATTGAGGAGTTGTCGTGATAGTCATCCGAATTGGCCAACTGGCAGATCAGCTCGGAGTACACAGGAACACGATTCGCAACTGGATCAGGAGTGGGAGGCTTCCGGGGCGCAGCATAACCGGAAAGCGATACCTGGTCAGCGAGGCTGATTTCAGCAGGATTTGCCGGGAATTTGGGATAGACCGTTCGGCCCTTAAGCTCAAGCATGTCCCGGGGGCGCCGCTCATGAGCAGGGAAATGGGATTGCACGAGCAAAACGTGCGCCGGGTTGGAATCCCATCGGGCAAGCTGCTTGAGGGACCTTCCTGGGGTGATGTCTGCATGACATGCGGGAGCTGCGCCGGCGCATGCCCTTTGTCAGGGGTTGACGGCATGGACCCCCGTAAAATGGTGCGCATGGCGGTGCTGGGTCTTGAAGAGGACATCCTTGCCTCGCAATGGCCCTGGAAGTGTACGATGTGCGGCAAATGCGAAAGAGCCTGCCCGCAGAATGTTGAAATAGTCGCATTGGTTCATCGGTTAAGAGGGCTTCGGGAGAGATCGCGGGTTCCGGGTCCGCTGCACAAGGGCGTTATGATGTGCCTCGAGAGGGGAAACAACCTGGGCATTCCCAGGGATGATTTCGTCTCGATTGTCGAAGAGCTGTCGAAAGAGATGACCGAGGAGGGATGTCCCGATTTTACCTCCCCTATAGACAGAAAGGGGGCGAACCTGCTCGTCACGGTCAATTCGAAGGAGCCCTTCGCCGAGCCTGATGACATGAAGCACTGGTGGAAAATATTTTATGCTGCGGGCGAGTCCTGGACGATTCCCTCGGAAAACTGGGAGGGGGTAAATTGGGCGCATTTTACGGGCGATGATGATTCTCTGAGGACAATTGTCGGCCATATAGTGCGCAACATGGACGCGCTGGAGTGCAAAACGCTTCTCCTGCCCGATTGAGGGCATTCCTACTATGCGACCCGGTACGGGTTGGACAAATGGTTTAAAGAGGAAACAAAGCATTTCAGGGTGACGACTATTTTCGACCTTTTAATTAGCTATATCAAAGAAGGACGCATTAACATCGATCCTTCGCGCCACAGAAAGCTTACTACCTATACCGATCCGTGTCACTACGGGCGCAAGTCTCTGAAGATGTTCGGCCACGGTTATTTTGAAGAGGCCCGAACCATCATAAGAAAATGCGTTCCAAACTTCGTCGATATTTACCCGACGGGCGCCGACAACTTCTGCTGCGGGGCCGGAGGTGGCGGGTGGGCAATGCCCTTCAAGGAGGAACGAGTCTTTCACGGCCGTTTCAAGGTGCGCCAGATCGAGAATTCCAGGGCAGGCCTGGTAATTACCGCCTGCCACAATTGTCGGGACCAGATAATGAAAAGCCTTTGCAGGGAGTACGACCTCAAGGTGGATGTGAAATACATCTGGGAGTTGGTGGCAGACAGCCTTGTGCTGCCTGGAAACCAGGGGCGCAGCACATAGCTTTGGGAGTGTTAGTGGATGGTTGATTTCGAAAACAAAATAGGAAGCGTAATGGTCGTTGGGGGCGGCATCGCCGGAATCCAGGCTTCGCTGGATCTGGCAAACAGCGGCTATTACGTCTACCTGGTCGAGCGGACCGGTGCGATAGGCGGCGCCATGGCTCAGGTGGACAAAACTTTTCCGACAACCGACTGCGCGATGTGAATTCTGTCGCCGAAGCTGGTCGAGTGCGGTCGGCACTTGAACATTCAACTGATGACAATGACGCAGCTCGACCGGGTCGAGGGCGAGCTGGGCAATTTCACCGTGCATTTGCGCCAGTATCCGCGGTATGTGGATATGGAAAAATGCATCGCATGCGGCAAGTGTGCGGAAAAGTGCCCCCGTGAGACGAAAGATGAATTCAACCAGAAGATAAATACCCGCAAAGCGATCTTCGTAAAGTATCCTCAGGCTGTTCCACTTAAGTACCAGATCGATCCGGTGGTCTGCAACAGGATGAGGGGCGGCAGGTGCAGGGAGTGCGAAAAGGCATGTCCGTGCGGCGCCATCCGGTACGATGACTTTGAAAGAGAAATTTCGGTAAAAGCCGGATCGATAATTCTTGCGCCCGGTTACCGTCCATTCGATCCTTCCGGACTCTCCGCATGGGGGTACGGCCGGTTTCCCAATATCATAACGGCAATGGAGCTGGAACGCTATCTCGCGGTGGCCGGCCCCACCGCCGGGCACCTGTTGCGTCCCTCAGATGGTAAGCCGGTGATGAAAATGGCTTTCCTCCAGTGCATCGGCAGCAGGGACAACAATGAAATTCGCAGGGGCTACTGCTCATCCGTCTGCTGTATGTACGCCATCAAGCAGGCGATAATTGCAACCGATCACAACAGGTCTCTACAAGTCAGCGTTTTCCATATGGACCTCCGGACGCATGGAAAAGATTTTGAACGTTTCCTTGACAGGGCAAAAGCCAGGGGAATCAGTTTTCAGAGGTGCCATGTCCATGCGGTCGAACCCGGGGACTCCGGAGAAGACATCAACCTGCGCTTCATTACGGATAGCGGAAAGCAGGCAAGTGATAATTTCGACCTTGTGGTCCTGTCTGTCGGAATGGAACCGCCCCTTGAGGCAGCAGCCCTCGCAGAGAGGGCCGGAGTCGAGCTGAACCCCGAAGGCTTTGCGGAAACCTCCTGTTTTTCGCCCGTTTCCACTTCACGGCCCGGAATCTTCGCATGTGGGGGATTCATTGGCCCTATGGATATTCCTTTGTCGGTCGTAGAGGCGTCGGCCGCATCGACCGCAGCAGCCGTCGGACTCTCGGACGTACGATACAGCCTCTCCAGGCAGAAGCAGTTCCCGCCCGAACGATCGACTTTAGCGTCAGAAGAGCCCCGGATCGGTGTCTTCATCTGCAAATGTGGGTCAAACATTGCTGAGGTCGTGAACGTACACCAGGTGGCGAGGTATGCTCAATCGCTTGCAAACGTCGTTTTTGTGGAAAAGAGCCTTTTTGCCTGCTCCCAGGACTCCCAGGATCTCATCCGCAAGCGCATACTGGAGGAAAATCTCAATAGAGTAGTGGTCGCGGCATGTACGCCCCGAACCCACGAACCGCTTTTCCGGGAGACTCTGAGGGCATCCGGGTTAAACGAGTGCCTCCTTGAGATGGCCAATATCCGCAACCAGCTCGCCTGGGTTCATGCGGCTCAACCCGAGCAGGCCACCCGCAAGGCTAAAGACCTCGTGCGGATGGCTGTGGCGAAGGCGGCTCTGTTAAAGCCGGTACCGCCGGTCTCAGTGCGGATTACTCCCCAGGCCCTCGTGATCGGAGGTGGCCTGGCCGGCATGACGGCCGCCCTGGCGCTTGCCGATCAAGGTTTTCCAGTGCATCTGGTGGAAAAGGCTGTTCAACTGGGCGGGATAGCGCGTCATCTCTTCAGGACCTGGAAGGGCGAAGACATCCCTTCCCATATGGAAATGCTCGCCTCCAAGGTGCGGGAACACAGCCTCATAACTGTACATCTCAAATCGGCCGTCTCACATGCGGAAGGATACGTCGGCAGCTTCCGCTCAACGATTCAGAGGCCAACCGGCAACACGACCGTAGACCACGGAGTGACCATACTTGCCACGGGCGGTCAGCCTTTCAAGCCCGACGAATATGGCTACGGGCTTTCTCAGAATATTCTTACCTCGCTCGAATTCGACAAACTGCATGCGGTTGGAGACGAACGGATAAAAAAAGGCCGCAACTTCGTCTTCATCCAGTGCGTAGGTTCAAGAGAGCCTGAGCGCAACTATTGTTCCCGGGTCTGCTGCACGCATTCGATCCAGTCCGCGATTTCGCTCAGGGAAGAGAACCCCGATAGGCGGGTTTTTATTCTTCACAGGGACATAAGGACATACGGGCTAAGAGAGAATCTCTATCGTCGGGCGCGTGAACTCGGTGTTATTTTCATCAACTACGAAGGGCGCCAGAAACCAAACGTGGTGGTGAACGAGGACCAGATCGAGGTGATAGCATGGGACCACGTCCTTCGTGAATCCTTTGCCATCCCTGCGGATGTGGTCACGCTCGCGACTGCGATTATCCCCAATGCCGATACGAGGGAGCTTGCCAGGCTGTACAAGCTTCCCGTCGATATGGACGGTTTTTTGCTGGAGGCGCATGTAAAGCTGCGGCCGGTCGATTTCGCTACCGACGGCATTTTTCTTGCCGGATTGGCGCACTACCCCAAACCGGTCGAAGAATCCATCGCCCAGGCACAGGCGGCGGTTTCCCGCGCTGTGACAGTGCTCTCGAGCCGCTGGGTGGACCTCGACCAGGTGAAGGCGAGGATCGACCCACTGAGGTGTGATGGCTGTGCCCTTTGCGTGGACGTGTGTCCGTACGGGGCGCTGGCTATCGAAAGGGAAGACGCGGATGGCGAGGACGAAACCGGCAAACAGAAGATTGTGGTCCGGCCGGCCAAATGTAAAGGCTGCGGCACGTGTCAGGCCACATGCCCCAAGGAAGGAATCGGCATAACGGGTTTTTCCCTCGGCCAGCTTTCTGCTCAGGTGCGGGCCGCGCTTGATCCGGAGACTCAGGAATTTGGAAATGGCTTACGAAGACGTGAATAGGCATGAAACTCAATTCGAAATGAAGGCGATGAGCTTGTCCGGCACTCATCCAGGATTCGAACCCAGGATCCTGGCCTTCACGTGCAACTGGTGTGCATACGCGGCGGCCGACCTTGCGGGCACCGCGCGCGCCCAGTATCCCGCAAATTTGCGAATCATCCGCGTGATGTGCTCCGGGATGGTTCATCCGAGCCTGGTTACTGAGGCCTTTGAGTACGGTGCGGATGGTGTTTTGCTGATGGGCTGCCATCTGGGGGAATGTCATTACCAGGACGGCAATGAGAAGGCGCAAATGAGGTCCCTTGTGATTGAAGAGGTACTATCCCTCATGGGATTGGAGCCGGAACGTTTCAGGCTTGTATGGTGTTCCTCAGCCGAAGCCGAACGCTTCGCAGCAATAGTGCGGGAAACAGACGAGGCCCTGAGGTCGATCGGGCCTTCCCGGTTCCGCAAAAACACTTAGATTTGTTTGAAAAGCGAGTGATCCAATGTCCTTGAAACTGTGCTCCGAGGCTTTAAGCGGCTGTTCGGGATGCGAAATGTCTCTCCTGAATACGGGAGGCGGGTCCCTTAGTCTGTTCGACAAATTCGAAATCCTCCACATGCCCATTCTAATGGACCACAAGTATCTCGGCTGCAACGGAGGCGACGGCGGCATCCATATTCCAAAAGCCGGCGTTGGACTCATCAGCGGCGGCATCAGAAATGAGCAACATTTGAAAATTGCCGAGGAGATGCGCCGCCAGTGCGACATCATCATAGCGTTCGGAACATGTGCCGCTTACGGCGGTATCCCTGCCATGATGAATCTTTTCGAAGACAAGGACCTTTTCCGCCGCTACTACCGTACCGCCGAGGCCACTGACTCGTCCCTCAATCCCACGCAGGTGATTCCGCCCTTCCTCGAACGAACATTTGCACTGGACGAAATGATTGCCGTGGACTTTTTTATTCCGGGTTGCCCGCCTCATCCCGACAGCATCACTGCAGCCCTGGAATCAATAGTTCAGGGCAAATCCCTCGAATTGCCTCTGCTTAGCGTTTGCGATTCCTGCCCGGCGAAGCGCGAGGGGAAAGGTTCAGTCAACAAGATTCGAAGGTTCGTTCGAAACGCCCGCTACCAGCCTGACAGGCCGGTTTCCGAGATGCGTTGCCTCCTCGAACAGGGATATCTCTGCATGGGGCCGGTTACTCTGGCCGGGTGCGCCGGAATGAATGGGGGCCCGCCGCGCTGCATAGACGTGCGGGTGCCATGCCGGGGCTGCCACGGGCCTGTGCGTAAAGGCGGCAATCAGCTTATGGATATCCTGAATGCGCTTGCCAGCAACGGAATCGATACGAAGAACCTGCCTGACAGGCTTTCGTCGCTTCGGTTTTCAGGAGCGCACGGCAGGCTGAACTGGCGCTTCGCCAAAGCCTGATAGAAAAAATTTCCGGTGTTGGTCGCATTTGGCCGCACCGGGCAAAAGAAAAGGGTCTTTATGCGCGAAACAGTTGCGGAATCCGGATGCGCTTCCGTAAGAGAGATAACGATTGAGCCGGTGACTAGAATCGAAGGTCACGCCAGGATAGGTATCTCGCTCGACGAGAACGGCAATGTGGCTGAGGCCCGCGTGCATATAATGTCTATGCGGGGATTCGAAAAGTTTATCGAGGGCCGCGCAGCCGAAGAAGTCCCGGGGATTGTCACCCGCATCTGCGGAATTTGCCCCTGGCAGCACCATCTTGCCGCAAACAAGGCCGTTGACGGGTGTTTCGGGATAGAAGTTCCACCAGCCGGACGCCTGTTGCGCGAGCTTACCCAGGTCCTTGCGCATATCAGCGACAAGGTGCTGCATTTTTTCTTTCTGGCGGGCCCCGATTTTCTTGTCGATTCGCAACAATACGAAACCAGGAACATCATGGGAATCGCCCGCCAGGCGCCCGAGCTGGCGAAAAGAGTTATTCAGATGCGGTATCGGGCTCAGATGATGCTCGAAAAGTTCGCCGGTAGGTCGATCCATCCCGATGCGATTGTGCCGGGGGGCTTTTCAAAGCCGATGAGCCGCCGCGAAAGGGACGAGCTGCATGCTGGTGCCGTCGAGCAGCTCGAATTTGCAAGATTTGCCCTCGATTTTGCCAGGGAGCACGTTTTTTCACGGTTCAATGCCGAGTTCCTGAAGCTGGGCGAAATCAACACGGGCTTTCTCGGTATGGTCAACGGCGAAGACGGCGGCCTGTCGCTAAGTGATGGAATTCTGCGGCTTATGCATCCGGACGGGTCCTTCCAGGAATTTTCGAGCCGGGAATACACCGACTTCATAGGAGAGCACATCGAACCATGGACTTACGCGAAATTTCCCTATGCCCGAGGCTGGGGCGAGGGGTTTTCGATGGATCTCGACGCCCCGCGCGGTATTTACAGGACCAACTGCCTCGCCAGGATCAACGTGGCTGATTTTATTCCAACCCCTGTTGCCCAGGCCGAGCTGCTCGAATTTCGATCTCTCTTCGGGCGCCCCGCGCAGTCAACCATGCTCTACCACTGGGCGCGCCTGATCGAACTCTTGTATACGTGCGAGAAAGTCATTGAGCTTCTCGAAGACCCGCGAATAACTGACAACTATATTCGAAGCGATGCGGTGCCGAAAGCGGGCCGCGGAGTGGGTTGTGTCGAAGCCCCGCGCGGAACGCTGATCCACGACTACTCGACCGATGAAAACGGATTCATTACCAGGGCGAACCTGATCGTCGGGACGACCCACAATCTGGCGCCGATCAATATGAGCGTAAACTGCGTGGCGCGGGATCTTATAAAAGATGGCCAGGTAACCGAGGAGGCGCTTAACCGGATCGAAATGGCTATGCGCGCCTACGACCCCTGAATCTCCTGTGCTACGCACCGCCTGGATGGCGGCAGGACAATCGAAGTAACCGTCTCCGACTCAAACGGAAATCTCGTTGCTGGGGCTGTGCGCGAAAATGGTGAGTGATAAAAAGGACAACAGGCCGAATGTTCGAGCTGAGCGAATGGATACCAAGTGCGGCTATATCGGCCATATGACCGTTGACCAGATAAAGGAACGCTCGTTCGGGGAAAACGTAAACGTTGCCTGCCCGGAATGCGGAAAGATACACTTCACAATCGACGAGATCGAAGAAGCCGAAGCACGCAAACTCAGTGAAACAACCAGATTCGCCAAAATAAAATCCGATGCGGAAATATGAGGGCGCGCCAAAGTCGCGTCCAGTCTATTCTTACAGTTATTCTTGTCCCTTTGGACACCCTGAAACCATGAAAAGTCGTAGGATGGGTGGAGCGAAGAGAAACCCATCAGCAGTTTTTCGGAACGACAATTCATGTCTGATCGGGACTCTTTCGCGTCTTCGCGTGAAAGACTGTCTTTTTTTACAGTCGCTGAGATTTTCTCTTTCCCTCCTGCAATGTGGCATCCATACAACCAAAGGTTAGCGGGTCTTCCGGCAAATGAGTACCTGTGGTTCGGATTTTTGCCCCGAGGGGCTGCATATAATAGCCCAGGGTCAGAGAAGCGCCACCCTGGGGTTGCGACGCCAACAAGAACCAGTTCTTACCCTGCAGGGGTTACATAGCCGACCCCTTGCTGTTTGAGTACCCTGTGACTTAATCCTGAATACTCTTTTTATGTAACCCTTTTCAGGGTATTATAACTAATTCGTGGTCCTGTTATCCCCAGGGTGGCGCGTTTCTCAAATACCCTGGGCTACCCTATGCAGCCCTTTCAGGGCAAGAATCTCAAAAAGCCCTTCACAGGGCGAGTTCACAGCAGACAGACGCTGCCCTTTCTCGTCTTGCAGGTACTCGTTTGCCGGGTGAACCGGGTTAGCGTGTTTAGAGCGTATAAACACGTTGCTCCACTAAAAAATCATAATTACATATAAAAGTGTTGTCATAACTTGAATCAAGGGGATCTTATATGGATGACCAACGGAAGATCAGGGAGACGCTGCTTGAGATATTGGGTGAGGAAGGGTGTGGTATCACGTGCGAAGATGATGCCGACATATTACATGACGAGGAAGGCTGGAAACTAATGCTCTGTGGGTTCATGGAGCCATGGAAGCTGGGGGAGACGGTTGATGAAGCCCGGGCTGCCCTCAGGAAACTCGGCTCGATGGGCTTCGGCTTGGCATGAGGACTGTCTCTTAACCACCACAGAGTCATTTGCATGAGGAGATAAGAAATGTCTACACCACAACACTGTCCCGGATTCGAGCAGTTCAAGAACCTGCAGTCTTTTTCCTGCAGGTGTCCGGAATGTGGCAAGGAGAAAGAAATTTTCTCCGATGAATTCAATGAAAAACATGTTTGCAGTAAATGCGGCAAAGCGATTGATTTTACCAGGTGTTCGATAGATGCAGGAGGTACGACTTCCACTCCACGTTGAGTTTACTGAAAAGATCGAGCTGGCCTTCATCTGGTGTTGGTTGGTTGGTTGAACATTGAAAACCATCAAGGACGGAAAAAATTAAGGCCCCTCAAACCCGTGTCGGCTGAGGGGCCTTGGTAGGTAGTTCCAATTCATACCTCCGAGAAAGTGTTGACGCCGCTTCTGCTCCACCGGATATTCGCCGAAAAACCGCCATCCGGCCCTCGGCGATTGCCCCATCAAACGGAATCCTCACGAAGAGGACCGCGTAGGGATCCGAGAGAACGAGACAATTGCACTTTAACACTTCCTGAGAAAGAAATCAAGCTGTTTCGCAAACTTGTAGTGGGCCCTTTTCAGTTTTTCGCCCCCCAAACAATATTAGGTGTTGCATTACGGCTCAAGCAGTCAAGACAACTATTGGGAGCACGCTATCGCCGGAACACAAGAAAACTGATCGAGGGGCAGACGCAAATTAATCCGTTTCCGTTTCCGAGCATGCTGTTTTTCAAGCCATTTTCGAAATTCATCCCTGACTTCATTCCCCATCCCGGGGCCTTTAAAAAGGTAAATGGACCTTATCAGCAGATCATTGGATTTTGTGATCCTGATTTGCCCATTTTCCCATCTGGAAAGAGTTCCTCTTGCGACGCCCAAAAGTTTGGCGAAATCATTGATTTTAATGTGGAGATTTTTTCTCAGAAATCTGACTTCGGGGCCGGATAAAAGGCCGGAACTGAGAACAATGGCTTCTCCCAAACAATTCAACAACTGTGGGGATTGAGGAATAGACACCGAGCCTGCGCCGCAGTCGGGGCAATGAGAGGTTTCAACGTTCACAAGGTAGACATTATCCAGACCACTTTCCGTAAAGCGATAAGATTGTCCTGTCTTACTTTCAACGTTTGAATTACCACATAAAGGACACTTAGTTTTATTTTCCATGGGGCACCTTCAGAAAATCGTCACGACAGAAAGAGTCCGATGATCGGCGATCACCAAAATGACGGTGGCGGTGTCACCATCGATGGTTTCACCTTTCATCTTATACCTATACTGGCACGTCGTTGTGTTGTACTCTGGTGGCTCATGGACTTCTCCGTTTAAGAGAATGGCCATAAGGTCCTGATAGGAAAAATTACTGTCGGGCATACTTGCCTGGCTACAATGCCAAGAAGGTTGGACTGTGCCAAATCTCGCTATTCCCCGGATCATTTCCGTTGCGGTGGCAGCATCCAAGGGTTCATGGTCAACGTAATCCATGGATATCCCCCAGTCAAGGAGAAATGTATCATCATGTTACGTTCTGAGAGTCGGCGAAACAGTGGGATTTCTTCAGTAAAATCTATATGCCGAAGGCCGAAATTTGAGGAAAGTAAGGGAAAAGGTAGGAAAATGACAGTTAACTGCACTTCGCAATTCCCTTCCCTACGTTCACCCGATGAACATAGTATACCGCAAATCCACCTAAATTTCGGAATGACCCACTACCCGCAAACTTGTGTTCATTTGCAAACCTGGCGCAGTTCGAGGGTGGGCGGCGGTCCGGCCTTCCTGGCGGATTTGCCGCATTTTCGCAAGCTTCACAGGTAAAGAGGCGTGTAGGGTGGGCTAAGCGCAGCGAAGCCCACCGACACTTTTCGTAACAGCTCTTCACGTCCCTTCGGAACACCCTGAAACCATGAAAAGACCCGTAGACCTGTAGGATGGGTGGAGCGAAGCGCAACCCATCAATTCTTTCCGGAACAGTAATTCATGTCTCATTGGGACTTCTCCGCTTCTCCGCTGCTCCGCGTCTCCGCGTGAAAGACTGTCTTTTCGTCACAGAATCGGCACTTTCCCAAGCTTTACAGGTAAAGAGAAAAATCGAGCCCTTTGCGCCTCCTGATTGCTTCGAGCAATCCTGCTGTTCCGGTCATCATATTGTCTCCAAGAGGTGCCCCGAATGTGATGGGCAGCTTTGAATTCACGACCAGCCGCCGCTTTGGACCGGTCGCTACTATAAGCTCTACGGCATCGAACCCGCAAGCCTTCCTGATATATGCCCCATGACCGCCGTCGGCCAGAACTTGCCGGTGGAGCAGCCTGCCTTCCGCCAGGTCCACCAGGAGCGACTCCAGTTTTTCCAGGCTGAGGTCCCGCGTATGGTACTCCACGAAGCCGGCAATCTCACCGCGGTCAATAGCCGCGCAGACCGTATGCGAAGTGGCTATATCGAGGACGATGAATTTTCTTTTTCCCCTCAACTGAAAGTCCATGGATGCGCCGATTATGGCCGCAATGCCGCTGTCCATGACATAAACTTCCCGGGTGGGAAGCCCTGAAGCTGTTTCGGCAATCGATCTCAGGCGGTTCAAAAAGCCGGGGACGTGCCCACTTTCATAAAGTAATGCCTCCGGCCATGGTCCCCGTTCGAGGGCCGTTTTGAATATTTCATGGCGAAAGTCCAAATGGGATTTTCCCGCTGGAGGCACACCATGGTCTTGAGCACACACACCAACGATATCAAATTCGAAAGGCACGCCAAAACCCGTTACTATCTTTTCCAAATGTTCGCGGGGGAAATCGGATAGCGTTATGGATGTGTACGCGCCTGAACCGGCAACTGTTGCGGCCTGGGAATCTTCGATTATTGCGAGGCCCGCTTTGCGAACCCGATCGGGGTTGTGGCTGAGGGTTTGAGCGGCCGAGGCGGTAATAACGACTTCGGCTTTTCGGGCCTGCTGGGTGAGGACATCCAGAAGAGCGCCGCCCCCCATTTCGACGCCGGTTATCAGCAGGTTTCCGGCGATGCCGGCCGCTCGTTCGGCCAGGTAAAGGACCGGGGACCTCACTGCTGCCTTGTAGTGCAGACCCGATAGATCGTCATAAAAAAGAACATCCAATGTCCCGGCGCCTACATCCAGAAGCAGGAATCTGCTCATTTTATGGACTCCAACCTGATGAAGTGGAATGCTAAAGGAACACCGCAAACAAACGCGGGAGTCGAACCCGCGATGCCAAAGCCCGGAGCGAAATTTAAGGGTTCTGGCACCGAAGTGGAACTTTTCGGTCATTTTCTCCGGTTTGCAGGGTATATAACAGGGCACAAACCCCGGCCAATCCTCAAGGGTGCTTTTGGGATATGGACAATATACGCTCTTTTGTGTGCCGGGCATAGTCAGCTTGCGACAGCAATTCACGAACGGAGCATGGCCCAGCAAACATAATAGTCCCTATTGTCCATTGTTTTACGCTTTGAATAAGCACTCATGAGCCCCCGCATTCATAGCGGCGCGGTTCAGTATTACTTTCTGGTACCCACACAGAATCATCCTCAAAGATTCTGTATTTGTAAAAATAATCCGTGGCCTGATCATTGTTGTGCGGCCGACCGTCTTTCTAATGCAGTACCTGAAAAAAGCGTCAAGACATTCGGCTTTGTCAACAAAATCAGCACGCTGCACCTCCGGTTCAAAGAGATCAAGTCTGATATTTGGTTCTGCAGGTACCGAATTATCGCCAACCCCAAGAACACGTGGTCTGCCGTCGTTGGATATATAGATAACAGTTCTAAAGATAACTTCCTGACCTTTACGCATAAAATGAAAATAGTCAGGGCTTACTGCTACCTCTATATCACCCGACAGGATGCGTAGGATATGTGCAATCAATTTGCCGCCTCCCTCATGTGGAAAATTGAAAGCAGGGCCGCATAGCTCTACTTTTCTTGTTCCAACAGTGGACGCTTCGCTTCGAGGCATGCTGCCTCGTTGCAGTAAACGGGACACGGTGGATGCCAACAGCCGTGTAGGGTGGGCACAGCTTTTTAGTGCCCACCGTTTTTTCATCCACCTACGCCTGTTGGTGGGCACAATAATACGGTGCCCACCCTACACGACTATAAAACCACTTACGTGATTCTTTGTTCTATTTTCGAAAGAGCTCGCCTGAAATTAATAATGTTATAAGAATCCCCAGCCCAGTACAGCCCAACACAACTTTAAAATGCTTAACATAATACAAAAGCCTTAGGCTCAAACTCGATTCCCACCTCAATTGAATAAAAATCAGGCACCCCCATGCGATAGCTAGCAAACCGGCAATTGATAGCGCCTTCGATACCCACCGCGGACGTGAAACAGCTCGCAATCTCGGCCCTATCAAAAGAAGTAATCCGCCAACGATTCCTACCGCAGTACTGATGATGTGACTTATAGTCCAAATGTTCACGCCTTCACCCTTGGCGTACATAAATCCAAGAGCATCTTGTGCGCGAGCATAGCCTTGCTCCGCCGCCTTGCGAAACCACTTGACCGCCTCGGCATCGTCCTTCGCTACGCCTTCACCATTGGCGTACATAAATCCAAGAGTATATTGTGCGCGAGCATAGCCCTGTTCTGCCGCCTTGCGATACCATCTCATCGCCTCGGCATAGTCTTTCGCAACGCCTTTACCCTCGGCGTACATCCATCCAAGCGCATCCTGTGCATTAGGGTCGCCCTGCTCCGCCGCCTTGCGATACCATTTCATCGCCTCGGCATAGTCCTCCGGTACGCCTTTACCCTTGGCGTACATAAATCCAAGAGTATATTGTGCTCGAGCATCGCCTTGCTCCGCCAACTTCTTGAACTCTTCATAAGCTTGGGCGTAATCGCCTTTTCGACAAGCCTCTTTAGCCTCGTCAAAACCGGCATATGCGAGAGAGAACATCAACAGGGAATGAATGATTATCAATAAACCTAGTCGTCTATACATCGTTTGTCCCCTAAAGCTGAATTCCGAGGCCCATTTAAAAAGTTGATCAATGGCAAGCTAAGAATTATTTGCAAAAGATGTGTTACACAACCAGACAAACAACATATTACCCAGTTACAGAGTCCCTAAATACCTGTACAACCATCTGAAAACTTTGAGACCAACAAAAGCTGCGAGAGAGGCCCACACGATAATAAAACTCCCCAGTACCCATTGTGGAAGTACTTTCTCGAAGAAGAGGATAGCAAACACGGGGATAAAAGTCATGTTTGTAGCAATAGTCGCCACTACAAAAGAGAGAGAGGCCCGGAGGAAGGGCGATTCGAAGGGTCTGTTTTTCTCGCTCATGCAGCCAGAGTCCCCCTATCCAATTCGCGCACAGGTGAATGCGACATCATATTTCCGATTTTCGAACTGAAGCTTTTGCCGGTGGTAGTTCGAGTTCGGGATGGCTCCCTATGCCAAGGAGTACGGTTGCCGTTGGTGTCATAACCGTAGGAGTTGCCCTCTGCCGAGGTTACCCAGTGGCCTTGTCTGGCTTACGATCAATTCTTGTATGATATCAGTTCGAAGTGCCCTTCTCCCCCACCCAGTTCGGCATTGCTGCACTTTGTCACTATGCCGCCTTTTACTTGGCCGACACCAGGTGCATACCACAGCAACCTTTCCACTGTA
>Ga0326727_10009648_pt1 | contig 23559 bp, 21 predicted proteins | sample MB2enrmetagenome_FD_207643 | JGI IMG/M metagenome (GOLD analysis project Ga0326727, IMG submission 207643) | Lab enriched peat soil microbial communities from McLean, Ithaca, NY, United States - MB29MY | ecosystem: Environmental > Terrestrial > Soil > Wetlands > Peat | place: USA: New York... | reverse complement strand
CCGGTGGCCCTTCCCAGAGCGAACCGGAGATGAGAATGTTAAGCTTCGAGCCGAACTTGCGGGCCCTCGACGGGTCGCCCGGCTCCTTGCAGAGATAGCTTCAGCTTCGGGTGGAACGGCCCGCGGCGCGTCGCCGGCAATCGGCGCACAGGAACTCCTTGCCGTCAAAGAAGGTCATGAACGGCATGAACAGGTCCTTGCACCGGTCGCAGGTTTCATATATCTCCTCGGGCGGCACTGGGTCTGCGGCGAGAACGATGCCGTAGGTCCTTCCAATGACTTCAAGCTGTTCGGCGACCGCGTCAGCCCGGTAATCGAAGACCAAAGCCACGGAGCGGTCTTCGGTGAAGAACAACCCATTCGAGTCCTGCGCGAGGTACTTGCCGCGCGGGTTGCGGATGAATACTTTGTGGTCCGCAGGTTCGTTCAGTTTGTCGCTCTTTCCTGGCATCGGCGAGTTGAGTCAAATGGGCGTCGCCGTCGCTCGTCGGCTCAACGCTCGCGCCATACTGCCCGGAACGGCGCTGGAATTCAAGGCCCAACCTGCTGTCTGCCCTGAGAGGGAAACATTGCCAACCTCGCACGGGCTGGGCTACGGTGTGATACATGAAATGGTTCTTAGTCATCGTCGCGGTGCTCCTGGGGTTGTATGGCGTGCGGGGCCAGGGGACGGATGACCAATATATCAACATTCACAGCCTTATCCAGGAGGCCGACTCGTTAAACAGCGGCGGCCAGCCCAGCGAGGCCCTTCCCAAGTATCTTCAGGCCCAGACCGCTTTGCAGCAGTTCAAGAAGGTTTACCCGGAGTGGAATCCCAATGTGATCACCTTCCGGTTGAACTACGTCGCCGCCAAGATCGCCGACGTGTCGCCCCGGGTTGCCACTGCCACCAACCGCTTGGCCCCTGTCGCGGCCGGCCCCCCCCAGGCGGCCAAACCGGCGCCGAGCGATTGGGAAACCCGGCTTGCCGGCCTGGCGGATCAAGTGCGCCAGTTGCAGTCGGATAAGACCGTGCTGGAGGCCAAGCTCAAGGAAGCCCTCGCGGTGCAACCCGCTTCGATGGACCCGCGCGAGCTTGCCCGGGCTGAGGAAAGGTTGAGGACCCTGCAGAAGGAAAACGATCTGCTCCAAGTCAGCCTCTTGCAGGAGCAGGCCAGGGTCGCGCGTGCGCCCGCAACGAACGCGGTGGCCGGAACGACCAAGGCCCTGGCGGAGGCCGATCGCAAGCTCGCGAGCCTACAGAAGGAAAATGACCTGCTCAGTGTCAGCCTCTCGCAGGAGAAGTCAAAGGCCTCGCACGCGCCCGCAACGAACGCGGTGGCAGGGACCACCAAGGCCCTGGCGGAGGCCAATCGCAAGCTCGCGGGCCTTCAGAAGGAGAATGATCTGCTCAGTGTCAGCCTCTCGCAGGAGAAGGCCAGGGTCGCGCGTGCGCCTGCAACCAACGCGGCGGCAGGGACAGCCAAGGCCCTGGCGGAAGCCAATCGCAAGCTCGCGCGCCTTCAGAAAGAAAATGATCTGCTCAGTGTCAGCCTCTCGCAGGAGAAGGCCAGGGTCGCGCGTGCGCCCGCAACGAACGCAGTGGCGGGGACGCCCAAGGCCCTGGCGGAAGCCAATCGCAAGCTCGCGGGCCTTCGGAAGGAAAACGATTTGCTCAGAGTCAGTCTGGCGCAGGAGAAGTCGAAGGTCTCGCATGCGCCCGCAACGAATGCAGTGGCGGGGACGCCCAAGGCCCTGGCGGAGGCCAACCGCAAGCTTGCGGAACAGACCAGGACCGCCAAGGCGCTGGCCCTCGAGAAAGAGGCGTTGAGCGCCGACGCCCAAGCCGCCAAAGCGTTGCGCACCGAGAACCAACTCCTGAAAAAGCAGCTCGCTGATCTGAAGGCCGCTCCGCGGCCCAGCGACAAGGCCGACGAGGCCAGCCGCCAGTTGGCCCAGGCCCGGGCGCAGATTGCCGCCCTGCAGTCCGACAAGGAATTGCTCCTGCTCGAGAAAACCGCCCTGGAAAAGCGCGTCAAGCAGTCCTCCGCGCGGGCGGTGGCCGCGGCCGCCGCGCCGGCCCCGGCCCAAGCCGCCGACGCGAAGCGGGTCAAGCAACTCGAGCGGGAACGGGACGATCTGCAGAAGCAGCTCAACGCGGCCAACAAGGAGCTTAACAGCCGCAAGAGCAAGGTTGCGTCCGCCCGCCTGGCGGACCTCGAAAAACAATTGGCCACGCTGCGTGCCCGGCTCGAAACCTACGAGGCGCGGCAAACGCCCTATACCGCCGAGGAATTGGCCTTGTTCAAGCAGCCGGAAACCAAACTCGCCGAGGCTGATCGCAAAGCCGCCGCGGCATCGGTCAGCGAGCTGCCGCCCGGCACGGCCGCGCTCGTCGCTGAGGCGAACCGATCTTATGCCAACAAGAAGCTCGATGAGGCCGAGGAGAAGTACTTGCAGGTGTTGCGGCAGGACAACAAGAATGTTCCCACCCTCGCCAACCTCGCCGCCATTCAACTCGATCTCGACCATCTCGACGCCGCGGAGCGTAATATCACGCAAGCCGTCGCCCTGGCGCCGGAGGACCCTTACAGCCTTTTCGTCCTGGGCCGCTTGCGGTTCCGCCAGAAGAAATACGATGAGGCCATAGACGCCCTGAGCCGCGCCGCAAAACTCGATCCGCAGGACCCGCAAACCCAGAATTTTCTCGGCCTGGCCCTGAGCGAGAAGGGCCTGCGCGGACCCGCCGAGACCGCGCTGCGCAAGGCCATCCAGCTCAATCCCGGCTACGCCAACGCCCACAATAACCTCGCGGTGATTTACATTACCCAGAAACCGCCGCTGGTGGAACTGGCCCGCTGGCACTACCAAAAGGCCCTGGCCGCGGGCCAGCCTCACAACCTGGAGTTGGAGAAAATGCTCGACGCCAAAAAGCCCGCCGGCAGCGGACAATGACACGCATCACCTGGTTCCGACAACGCCTTGGCATCGCGCTGACTTGGGCCGCGGGCGTGTGCCTTACTGCGAGCTGCCTCGCCGCCGGCAGCGGCACTAATCGCTTCGGCTTCACCGGCCCGGAGATCTTTCCCATCGAAAGCCAGATCAGCCAACTCCACGTGGCAGACCTCGACGGCGACGGGTTGAATGACATCATCGTAGTCAATAATGCCCGTTCCAGGATCAACCTGCTTTATAACCAGACCGGCAAGACCAACCTGACCCAAAAGCCCAAACTTGCGGGCAAACGCGAGCCGAACGAACTGCCGCCCGATGCCCGTTTCCGCATTGAATCCATTGCCTCCGAGAAACGCATCTTCTCGCTGGCCGTCGCCGACCTGAACGGCGATGGCCGGCCCGACCTCGCCTACTACGGCGACCCACGGGAGTTGATCGTGCTTTACAACCTGGGCACCAACGGCTGGAGCGCCCCCAAACGCTGGCCCATTGATGACGGCCAGCTCATGCCGAACGCCCTGTGCGCCGGCGACCTGAATGGCGATGGCCGCACCGACTTGGTCCTGCTGGGGGAAAACTGCGTCTATTTCCTGCCCCAGAAAGAAGACCACACCCTCGGCGAGCCGCAGAAGATTCCCATCTCTGGATCGGTCAGATCAATTCAGGTGGTAGATATTGATGGCGACGGGCGCAGCGATCTCCTCCTGGTGAACTGGGAGGACCGGAATCCGTTCCGCTTCCGCTTGCAGAAGCCGGATGGTTCACTGGGCCCGGAAATCTACTTCCCCCTGGCGCCGATCCGCTCCTACTGGGCGGACAACCTGGAGACCAACAAAAAGACCCAGGTCATCACTATTGCCCAGAACTCCGGCCGGGCGCAGGTTTCCGAGTTCACCCGTAAACCGGCTGAGCTGCTCTCCGGCTCTTTTCGCCAAGGCCAGTTCCAGGTCTGGCCTCTCGCCCACAGCGACAAGGCCCGGCGTGGCCTGCTGTGGGCCGATGTCAACGGCGACGGCCTGTCCGACCTGCTTGTCGCCGAGCCCGAAAGCGGCCAGATTTCCGTCTATTTCCAGCAGCCGGACGGCTCGCTGGCCGCCCCGAAGACCTTTCCCACCCTCGCGGGCGTCAGCGACCTCGCCGCCGCGGACTGGAACGGCGATGGCCAGCCGGAGATTTTCATGCTCAGCGCCGACGAGCGCCAGGTGGGCGTAACCCGGCTGGATGAGAAACAGCGCCTGCCATTCCCCACTCTGATCCCGCTTGACGGCAAGCCGCTCGCGCTGGCGGCCGGCAAACTTCAAGCCGGAGCCAAGCCCGTCCTCGCGGTGATCGTCGAGCAGGAAGGCAAGGGCGAGGAGGAAGGCCGTCGGCTCTTGGTCATCCGCACCGCTGACGGCACGACCCGGACCCAGAAGCTAAGCAAGGACTTCAAAGCCAACCCCACCACCCTTGCCTTCCACGACGCTGACCAGGACGGCCTGACCGACCTGGTGATCCTGATGCCCTACGAAAAGGTCAAAATCCTGCGCCAGGTCCCGGGCAAGGACTTCGAGGAGTTGGACGTTGATCCCCCCGGCGGCGCGCGCGAACTCGCCCAACCGTGGCTTGGCATCGCCGACATTGATGGCGATGGGAAACCCGAATTGCTGCTGAGCCAGAAGAACTTCCTCCGCGCGGTCGTCTTGCGGCGCGAAGCGCCACCCCAGAATGCGGACCGCCTCCCCGAATGGACCTTCACCGTGAAGGAACAGATCAACGGCGCGGGCAACAACTCCCGGCTGGCCGGCGCCGCCGCCATCCCGAACGGGACCAACACCGTCCCTTCGCTCTTCCTCCTGGATGCTGAACGTAAAGTGCTCACCCTCTGCGAGCGTGACAGCGCCGGGGTCTGGCAGGTCGTGCACAACGTGCCGTTGCCCGTGTCCGACTTCACAAGCCTGCAACCCATCACGCTCGGGGCCGGCAAGACCAATGCGGTCGCCTTCCTCGGCCTGAATGCCGTCGCCTGTCTGCCTCTGGACGGCCAGGTCTGGGACCTGACCGAGCTCGACGGCTACGAAACCCCTATTCCGGACGGGCACCTGACCGACGTCGTCACCGGAGACCTGGACAACGATGGCCGCAAGGACCTGGTCTTCCTGGAAACCGCCCGGAACTACCTTGACCTGGTCATCTTCGACGCCAACCACAAGCTGGTTCCTGCCGACCGCTGGCAGGTCTTCGAGGAACGCACCTTCCGTGGCCGCCGCACTGACTCCCCGGAGCCGCGCGAAGCCGCCGTGGCCGATGTGACCGGCGACGGCAAAAACGACCTCATCATCCTGGTCCACGACCGCATACTGGTGTACCCTCAGGAATGATCCCGCGGTTAGCCCCTGCACCTATGGTCTGACGGCTACAGGCACCGGGGCCTCGAACTGCCGCGCCGGACTCTCTAACCCGTCCACCATCGTGCTGGCCCGCACGAAACTGACGGCATTATGGTTGGCCTGCAAATACGAGACACTGCCACTGGTCTCGTTAAGGCGCTTGATTGGTTCGCGGAACCGGCGTGTATACCCAGCGGTTCCCGGGGGTCCACCCAACGGGACCCGGGCTCTCGCGCATCAGTCCGCTCAACCTGAGGACGTTCTCCAAGTGCTTATTCATGATGGCTTCGCCCGAACCGACTTCAATCATCGTGGGGCTGTTTTGATCGGCCCCATATCCGCCGCGGGCCGCGGACATGATGTCGGGAATATAATTGGGCCAACTCCCCTCGTACCAGGTGTATCCGAAAACGAACGGATGAGGCAGGTTCACCTTTTGCTTCCACTCAAGCTGGAGTTGAACGAATGGCTCGCCCGGCACCGTGGCGATGGCGATGTCGTCGTTGATCAAGATCGTGCAAATATGGAGGTCGAAGTCCTTCTTCTTGTCAAAGCGCCCGGTGAATCTCAGTGAGTCGGTCATATAACGGATCGTGGTTTCACTCCCCGGTTTGGGGGCCAGGGACTTCGCGAGCTTGATGGCTTCATACGATAGCAGGTGGCCGACGTGCTCGATGGAATTATAATCTGTCTGGAAGGGATCATCAGGGCCAGACCGGCGGGAACTTATGATGAGCGATCCAATATTCCCCGCAGCGCCTTGAACAAACAGGCAGGTGAGGTTGGGCCCAAACGCTTCTTCGACCTTTCTGCAGGCGACGCCAGGATAATCGGCCGATACCGCGTAGTTCTGGCAAACCACATCCGCGTGGCAGGCGTAATTCATGATGATCGCGCGGGGCTGGCCTTTGGCGTCTTCAATCTTGATCACGCCCACTTCGGGGTCAACCGGCCCGAAAGGGATGCGGTCGGGGTTTTCGCACAAGTAATGGTCGTCCGAGACCCAGGATTCCCTCGAATGCCCGTCTTCACGAATGATCAAGCGATTGAAGCCTAGTTGCGGAAAGCTCCGGTGGCCGGCGGAAATTCGCGCCGGGAACATATTCTTGACGGCGGTGTCCATCACTTGGACGATCTGTTCCTCGTAAAACTCCTTGTAAGTGCCGCCCGGATCGGAATGCGTGTGAGAAGAACTGAGCACCATTTGCGAAAGCCCGAACTTCTCTTTGCAGGCCGCGACGAGGTGCTCGCTGGTGTAGATGCCCAGATCCACAGAAACAAACGCCAGGCGTTTGCCGGCTATTTCGAGCACCAGGGCCCGGGCGTTTACCTTGTCGTGGACCGGCTGCTTGGTGTTCTCCGGAGTTATGCTGATCTTAGCAGTTCCGGCGAGGAGTTCTCCGTGCCAGACGCATTTCTCCTTTGCAGGAGCCGGAACCGGGGGTGCTGCGGCATCGGCTGCTCGGAGGCTAACGTTGAGGCCCCATGCACAAATGACCGTCAAGGCCGCTTGGCGCGCAAGGTGGATGTGTGTGGGATACGGTATCAGGTTGGTCAGTCTGGGTAGCATATTCACAGTTGTTCGAGGTCGTTACCACAACGGATGGAGGTACAGCCGGCAGGCTGACCGCAATGCCTCTCTGCTGTGCCGCATGTCCTGAGATACGTTGACGGGACCCTCGATGTCAATCTTGCTTGGCGAACGGGCCGGCTTCTGCCTGGACGGCTACGAAATCTGCTACCCGCCTCCACTGAGGCATTACTCGCGGAGACAGAATTCGTGTGCATATATTCTGAATGCGATTACATTGGGTAATGAACCAGGTAACTCAAATATGAACACGCCACTTGCCTTCGACCGGATTGGCCAGCCATTCGGTTCGCGCCGCAGCTTCATCCGCCAGCTCGGTTTCACCGCTGCGTTGTTCAGCGTGCCGGGTCTGTTCGCCGAGGAGCTGGCGCGGAAAACCCCCTGGGTGGAAGAAGGCCCATTTTACCCTCCTAAGCTTCCGCTGGACACGGACAACGACCTGATCATCGTCAATGATTCGATTACACCTGCCGTGGGGCAGATTGCGCACGTTAGCGGACGATTGCTTGACACCAGAGGCTACCCCATCCGGAATGCGACCATTGAGCTTTGGGAGGCCGACAACCTGGGAGTTTACCTGGCCGACCGACCACGCCGGGACAACTTCGATGGTCATTTCCAGGGCTTCGGCCGCTTTCTAACCGGTTCGACTGGCGATTATTACTTTCGCACGATCAAGCCCGTGTCGTACGCCGGCCGGCCAGCTCCCCACATCCATTTCAAGATCAAAATGAGGGGCCGGGAACCCTTTACCACGCAGCTTTTCGTCAAAGGCGCCCCAGGCAACCAGCGAGACCACATCTGGAGGAACATTGGTGACGAATCAGCACGGGGTTTGGTCACGGTGGATTTCGCTCCGGTCAAGGAGTCGCGTATAGGCGAACTGGCCGCCCGATTCGATATCGTGCTGGGGGCTTCGCCGGAGGCCTGAGTACAAGCGCTAAGTGCCTCATAATTAACAGCTTGCGAATCCCCGACCGGAATCAGGGTCAACCGACCGTCAGTCGTCGTCTTTCTGGGTCCGCACCGCCCATTCAGGGTAGGGAGCCTGAGGGCCCTTCATCGCATGCCAGAGGATGCGGTTGAGCAGGTCCTCGGGGCATCGGTCCGGCTGGTCGAGCGGCAGGCGTGCCGAGGCGTAAGCATTCTTCCGCAGGAGGGGATCCGAAACCTTCTTGGCCTCCGGGTTCATTTGATCGAGGGGGATGTTGTTCGACACTGTGCTAAACGGGGTAAGGTCCGGCGTGTCGGTGAAGCAATCGGCCATGGGTGTGGCCGTAGCGTCGAGCTGATTCATCGGGGGCAGGCCAAGGATCAGCTCCATTGTGCGCAGGAGGCTGGTGTGGTTGTACTGCGTGCTGACGGTCACCCCGCGCCGGGTGTAGGGGCTGACCACATAAGCGGTCGTGCGGAAGCCGCTGACGTGATCCCACCCACTCTGAGGGTCGTCCTCGATCACGAAGATGCACGTCTCCGGCCAAAACCGGCTGCGGCTGATGGCTTCGACGATCTGGCCGAGGGCGAGGTCGTTGTCGGCCACCTGTGCTTCGGGCTTTGGCGAATCCGGCTTGGTGCCGCTGGTATGATCGTTGGGCAAACTCATGATGCTCAGGTTGGGAAACTCGCCGCGTTCCTCGAATTCCTTCAGTTCGCCGATGAACTGCGCGGCGCGGAAGGCATCCGGAATGTCCAGGTCCCAGCCGACGGTGTTCGTCGCCAGATACGGGCGCAGCGACTCGATGGCCGGGCGGCTGCGGATTTCGATTGCCCCGGCTTGGCCGGTGAAGTCACGGTAATAATCGAGGAACTTAGGGGAGCCTTTCTTCGCGCGGTCCTTCCAATGGGCGTCGGTGATCGCGAATTCGCCATAGTCGCGCAGTGTCTTGCCATGGGCGAGGGCGTTATCCCAGATAAAGCCCCCGGGCGAGTAGGCCAGCGCGTCCACCTCGTCGTCGCCCATCCCATCCGGGTAACTGCGCGGGAATCCAGCGAAGGACCGTTCCATGTAGTCGGTCGCGAAGGCGGTATCGGCCCATTGGTGCCCATCGGCGCTGAGGATGCCCGAGCAGTACGTATTGTCGAGGAGCACGAACTGGCGGGCCAGCTTATGCAGGTTGGGGGTTACTCGTTCCCCGAAAATGCAGAGACTAGGGTCGCCGTTGCCCTCTTTCATGTCACCCAGCACCTGATCGTAAGTGCGGTTCTCCTTGATGATATACACGACGTGCTTGAACACGCTCGGCTCACCCACCCGCTGCGGCACGGGTCGCGCCGGTTGCCCGGGACGCTGCGGCCGGGCGGCTTCTTGCAGCAATGGATAACGCATGTTGGCGAGCGCGACACCGGTGCACGCTGCCAGGTCGCGTGCCGAGGGCACCTTCACCAGCGAAAGTGACCCGCGATACTGGTGCGTGTTGCTGGCGGCATGTTGTCGAGGTTTGAGTGAATCTGTGGAAGCAACGCCTTTGATATTGGCAACGTAAAGCGCCTTGCGTCGCGGGTCGCAAACAACGGCGCCGGGGAACCAGCCGACCGGGATCAGGCCAAGCATCCGCGAGTTGCCGGGGGAGAAGTCGAAGACGGCGACGGCGTTCTGTGTGCCATTACAAACGAAAAGCCGGTCGCCCGACTTATCGAAGGCCAGGGCGTTTGGCTGGGCCCCAAACAGGTCCGCCGGGTTTTGCCGCGCGCAGATTGTCTCTGCAACCCCGTCGCTGCGCGTGTCAATCACGCTGAGCGTATCGCTGCCCGAGTTGGCGACCACCAGCCACCGGCCGTTTGGTGACAATGCCATCGCGGAGGCGTGCAACCCGATCATGATCTCGCCTTGTGCCATTCGGGTCTCGGCCTTCGGGTTTCCTTCGGATTTCGGCCCTCGGCTTTCGGATTTACTATTTCCTGGGCTCAGGTCAATGACCGACACCGAGCCCTCGCTGGCGATGAAGCGCACCGGGTCCACACGGACCTGCTTGTCGTGCCCAGCCGGGCCGGTGACGCTATTTGCGTCCGGCCGCGCGCCGCCCCAATTGCTGACATAAGCCTTGTGGCCGGCCAGCACGACGTCGTAGGGAGCGACGCCAACATCCCAAAGCCGCAGCACTTTGCCGGTGGTGGTATCCAACTCGGCGAGGCGATTCGACAGGTTGAGCGCGACGTAAAGGCGTTTGCCGTCTCGGGACACGGCCAGCCCGGCAGGGATTTCCGCCTGGCGGCCCACGGCGTTAGCCGGCGGCAGCCGCATGGTAAACAACCCAGCAACCGTTCCGTCCTTCCCGACATTGAAGACCTTGACGCTCCCATCCACGTTTGCCAGGTAAACGCGAGCGCCATCCGGAGAGAAAACCAGGCCGGTGAAGCTGAGTTGGCCCTCCTTATCAGGCTGGAGGATGTGTCCGGAGACCGGATTGCGTGTGGGGTCCTGGGCGCCCTCCGACGGCAGGAGCACGTGCTGTCGAAGCTTCCCGGACTGGGGATCGAGGACGACCAGGTCGTGCGTCTTGCCGGCAGTGACCAGCAGCCGCCCGTCGGGACTCAGAGCGAGCGCCTGGGGCCGCATCCCCGGCAACTCGATCTGCAACCCGGCTGGTGTGAGGACCTGATTGGCGGGCGTGTTGAAACGGTTCGGCCCGACGATGCCGACCACCTCCTGGGTGGAGACCTCTCCGACGAGCGGTTGTGCAGGCGGCGTTTGGCAGTCGAGGAGCAGACTCGTGATGAAAACCGGTGCCAGGACCCGGCAGCCGACGGAACGCGAGATCCGAGGAAGGTTCATCATATCCTATTGTAAGCGGTCACCTGCCAACTTGAGCACCTTGGGCTGGGCCGAGAGGAAGAGTTGGCGAATCAGGAAAGCCCAGTGCGAGGGCAGAACGCCCAAATATTGTCAATTGCACGGGCTTTGAAAGGTGGCGGTCCAGTGACTGTAGGATCTCCAGCGGGTTATTCATCGCGGGTGAGCCATTCAATATGATCGCCCCTGCCGAGGGGAGTGTAACCGGTTTGCAGTACAAACCGGGACCAGTGAGGCAGAACCTCGGTACGGACTTCGCGGCGGCATACGAGATCAACTCGCAGAGAGGCCCACGGTTCCTGGTCTGGCGCGACCCGCGCCGCAGCCCGGGCAATATGTAGCAAGACAGGTTCGCACCGTTCCATGACAGCGAGGTGTGCCAGCGTCTTGGCATTCGTAGCGCGAGCAGACAGTAGTTGCGCCGCCGCGCGGATCAGAATCGGGTCAAAAGGGTGGTGAGCAAGGCACAGAGCGACCCCTAGCTCCTCATTGGTCAACGCCGGATTGTCTGGCGGCAGCTCCGCTGGGAAATCGCGGCGGTAATGTGTCGCCCCGCGCTCCACCGCGCACTTGAGCAGCCATTCCCCGAGCTGGTCCTCGGCGCAGCCGCTTAGCTCCCTCACCTTGCGTAACAGCGGCGAAACGTGAGTCACGTCGCCCAGCTTGCGAGCCAGCGTCGGACGGGGTTGCTGTTCCCGCAGTTCCATGTCCTGATGTTTGCCTGGCTGTTTGGTCATGGCAATCGCAATCAATTCGCTGCTGGGCTTTAAGCGGTCTGCCCCGCGCACTCAAGCCAAAAGACGCATAAGGCCTGCGAAACCGTGCCGGGCGCTTGAGAAAAACCTAGCCCCGGGGCCAGCGGCACCCAACAATCGGGCGGATGAGCCATGACTTGAATACACAGGCGGCGGCGCCTGACCCGCCGGTGGCGGCAGTCTCAGACGCCGATCTCGACCTGCCGATTCAGGGCTTCAAGGGCACGCCCGACGAGATCGAGCGACAGTGGTTTGAGAAGATCTATACCGGGCGCGGTGACCGCCAGAAGCAACTGACCTTGCGCGCGGTGCTGATGGGCGGCGTGCTGGGTATGTTCATGTCCATCTCCAACCTCTACACGACGCTCAAGCTGGGCTGGTCGTTCGGGGTGGCCATTACCGCTTGTGTCCTGTCCTTTGTCATCTGGAACGCCATTCGCTCGCTGTGGGGTGGCCGTTTGAGCCAAATGACCATCCTCGAAAACAACTGCATGCAGTCCACCGCCACCGCCGCAGGTTCCTCGACCGGCGCGGCCATCGGGACAGCCTTTGGCGCACTGTTGCTCATCGAGGGGGTCCATCAGCCGTGGTATGTCGTGACGGCCTTCACGTTGTTTACGGCGGCGCTAGGGGTCTTCCTCGCCATCCCCATGAAGCGCCAGATGGTGAACCAGGAACAACTGAAGTTCCCCAGCGGCATAGCCGCCGCCGAGACACTCCGCAGCCTCTACTCCAAAGGCCGGGAAGCGATGAAGAAGGCCTACGCGCTGCTCTTCGCGCTGGCGGCGGGCGGCATTGCGGGATTGCTGCGCAGCTACGGCACGCTGGCCGAGCAGTTCCGCAGCACCGGCCGGCCCCTGCTCTGGCTGGAGAAGCTGCAGCGCGCGCTGTTCATCCCCGATGAGATCAACTTCCCGCAGTGGCTCAACCCCATCCCGCACGGCCACATGACCGGGCTGGTCTTCGAGCCGAGCGTGCTCCTGGTCGGTGCGGGCATGATCACGGGCCTGCGCGTGTCGCTCTCCATGCTGCTGGGCGCCGTGCTGCTCTACTTTGTCGTCGCGCCACGGCTGCTGTTGCTGGATCTGACCCACGCCAGGCTGGTGGGCTATGTCCCTACGTTCGCAATTGAGGCCACGGGCGACTTCAATCCCACACGCTGGGCGTTGTGGGGCGGCACCTCAATCATGGTCTTTTCCAGCCTGGCCACGGTGGCACTCCAATGGCGGACGCTGGCCCGCGCCTTCACCCTTTTCAAAAAGACCGAACGCCCCGCCCACAGCGCGGCGATGGATGCCATTGAGGTTCCCTTCTCGTGGCTGGTCGCGGGGCTCATTCCCATCACCATCGGAATGGCCGTTGTCCAATACCTGGCCTTCCACATCTCGCTCGTGCTGGGGCTGATTGCCGTGGCGCTTTCCTTCGTCGTGTCCCTGGTCTGTTGCCGGGCGACCGGCGAGACGGACACGACTCCAATCGGCGCCATGGGCAAGCTGACGCAGTTGCTCTACGCCGCCTTGCCGGGCGCAAAAGGCGTCGCCTCGATTAACCTGATGGCCGCCGGCGTGACCGCCACCGCCGGGGGCGCCGCCGCCGACTTGCTGACGGATTTGAAGAGCGGCTACATCCTGGGCGCGAACCCGCGAAAGCAATTCATCGCGCAATTTGTCGGCATCTTCTTTGGCACCGTGGCCATTGTGCCCGCCTGGTATGCGATGGTCCCCAACAAACTGGCGCTGGACGCCTTCAATCCCCCCGCCACCTACATGTGGAAAGCCGTGGCGGACCTGCTCACGCAAGGCCTGCACATGCTGCCCGTCACCGCCATCTGGGCCATCGTCATCGGTGCGCTGGTGGGCGTCGCCCTCCCGGTGGCGGGGAGGCTCTTTCCCAAAGCGGAGCCTTACCTGCCCTCGGCGATGGGCCTGGGCCTTTCATGGGTGATGGTCTTTCAGAACAGCCTCTCCTTCGCCATCGGCGCCGTGCTCGTCGCCGCCTGGAAACGGCTGAACAACCAAGGCTCGGAGCATTACTACGTTCCCATCGCTTCGGGGCTGATTGCAGGGGAATCACTCATCGCCGCGCTCATTGCCATCGCCTGCACGTTGGTGGGCCTGCTGGCCGCAAAGTGAAGCCCCCCAGGATCGAGGTGGAGTGGCCTCTCACTTTGCGCACCGAGATGCTGCCTCGGAGCAAGGAATGGATTTCGGTCCTCTGGGGACCAGTCGTGCTCGCGGGGGAACTCGGCACTGCCGGACTGGAAGGCCTCGATCTCAGGGCCACCCACAACTACGTCGCCACGCAGGCGTTGCCCTTGGAAAAGGCCCCCGTGTTTGTCGGAGATGCCGATGATGTGATCGCCAAGGTGAACCCGCTGGATGGCCGGCCCTTGGCTTTCCGCACCTCGGGACTGGCGCTACCGGCCGATGTGTCACTGGCACCGTTTTACCGAGTCCATCGGCAGCGATATGCTGTCTATTGGAGGCTGATGGATCGGGCCACCTACGACGCACAGAGCCGTAAAGGGGTCCCATGAGATTGTCATATTCCCAAGAGACATTGGTCCGTGGGTGCCGCGAGCCAGCCGTTCCCGCGCTGTTGGAGCAGCGACGCCAAATGCCCTCGGCTGCCCAGGTTCAAGCGCTCGGCGATCCAGGCCAAGGGCAGGGTGGTCTTGGAGCGCAACTCGCGGGCTAACTCCTCCAGCCAAGGGCCGACAGCGGCTGCTCGGGCCTCAGCACCTTGGCCCGCGCCGGATTCAAACGCATGTAATCACACACCTTCAACCAGCCTGCCAGCCAGTCTCTTGACAGGCCTGCGTCAAGGTCTGCAACAGCCGTTCCCGGTCCTCGTCATCCTCGGAGATGGCCTCTCGCCGGTCGCACCGATTCATCACATGATAGATTGCCCCAGGATATTGAATGCGCACCTTCCGAGCCATGCGCCGAGGTTATTACTATCATCCCTCCGGGGTCAAAAAAATAATACAATCTCATTAACTGACCCCTGCCCGCCAAGGTCCGCGCTGTGGCCGAAACGGCACCGGCGGTCGAAGCCCAGGATGCCCAGCGCCTGGCGGAAATCGAGCGTCAGGCCATCTTCCAGGCATTGCGCAAGCACGACTTCAACCGCACCGAGACGGCCAAAGCCCTCGGCATCAGCCGCCGCGCCCTGATCTACAAGCTCCAGCGCTTCCGGGGAGAGGGATACCCAGTGGATCCGGCTTAGCCACGGGATTCTGTTCCCCCCATCCAAAGCCGGAGGCCTCCCGGGCCCTGGACGGCTAACTAGACCGCGGAGTAGCGGGTACGCACGATCTCACCTTCCACAACTTCATGGGTCACTCCTGGCGGAAGCTTGCCGTCTTTTCCGCGCTTTCCAACTTCGCCACGATCCACAACCCCTTGGTCGTACAACTCACGGTCTTTTCGAAAAGCGCGTTTACGGGCCAGCCCTTCCTTCCCGGAACTGGCCGGCCCTGATTTCTCTGTCTTCAGGCTGCGTTTCATTCCATACGCACATTAGTGGCCGCTGCAGCCGCAGTCAAATCCGCAATCAAAGCGCACCCGGCGCAGCCGCAGGAACGTTCCTTCCTTCACGATTTCATGGGTTTTCAGCCTCGACGATTTCGGCTGCGTCAGGGCGAACGCCCCCGCTGTCGTGCCGGAGACCTTTAGCTCGATCCGTCCAAGCTGGATCAGGTCTTCCAGGAAGTCCTTGGCGGCCTGCTCAGGGGCTGGCTGGGGCATCGCCCCCACGCCTAGCACGGCAGCGCTGGCGCGAAACCCGGCGCCCTCGGCCATGCCGTGCACTAGCAACGTCTGGGTTCCAAAGCCGTATTGCGCGCCGTCAATGGTAACATCTTCCAGGTCCGGGCTCGGTTTGGTGGACACAGGCGCCGCTGCTGCGGCTGCCGTGACACGTGCCGTGCCTGCGATCGCGCTCGCCGCCGCTGGCAGAGAAAGGATGCCATGCTGTACGAATCCGCCCACGACGGCGTGCTTGTCCGCCGGGTGCGCCCGATGCACCATCGCCGCCGCCACCTGGCTGTAGAAGGTGGGCACAACCGTAGCGTTCTCAATGGCGCCGATCAGATAGTCGGCGGCTTTTTTGCTGACGGCGTGTAGTTCGGCTTCTGTCGGCCTGCGGCCATGGGCCACTACGTGCAGCATCCCTGCCAGCGCGTCCAAAAAGGCACCCGTGAACACCCGCGAGAAGGAATGCGGCTCCGAGGACAACGAACTGGCGGGGGCGCTTGGGGGCAAAGTGGATGGGTCCCGGTAAAAGAGTGAATTGGCGGCGTTACGCAGGCAGTCCGGATCCACAGCCGATGGTGACGATTGCCGAATTGCCCAGCCCAACTGCTCGGCCAGCCGGGACAGGCTCGAACTCCGCGCCAGATGGCCGTGGGTTTCCGCCAGGACGTCGTGCCGCATCTGGGTTGTTTGCAGCGCTGAGAGCAGCGCGCTCATGTCCCCAAAGGACTCATGGAATGCAGCCGTCTCGATAAACCCGGCATTAAAGAGTGCCGGCTTCAACGCGTCCAGCGTCGCGTGCCCCAGCTCGTGGCAGACCACGTCGGGACTCTCGCCCGAATAGACCGTCATCCCGCCCGCCGACCCGTGAAAAAAGTCGAGGTTGTGGCGGTCGTAATACGCGTTTAGATCCACGCCGTTGTCCAGGTTCACGATGAGCTTCGGTCCCACCGTGGTGTACCAGTTGGTGCCGGCGGGCAAAATCCCCCGCCAGAAGTCCCGTCCCCGGCCCAGCGCTTCGGTCGCCGCCCAATACCGAAACTCGGGCGTGCCCGTATTATACACCTGGGGTGGCGGCTGCGGGGAACTGATCCCAATCGCCAGGGGAGTGCTTCCCAGGTTGGGCACCGGCCTGGCAATCGGTGTCGCCTGCACGGGCGGATTGGTTGGGGTCGCCTGAGCGAATGGGTCGTTCTCCCACGCGTGAATTTGGGCCGCTGCCGAGGCTCCCGCCCCGGCGGCTACCTTGCGCACTGTCGCAACTGCTCTCTTGGTCTTCATAGTCGTCGTCTTTGCTTTCGATTTAATATTGAGGTTTATTTCACCGAAAGGTCCCCCTCCGGCCAACGTCGGCCTAGTTCAAGGAGCCTTCTTAATGTTATAATACGGACCACTGAGGCCCGATCTTTCAAACAATCGCAAGAAAGCTAGCGCCAGTCTCCGTCCCGCGACCCTTTCCCCCTGGCAACGAACCGTGCCCTCCTGTAACGATAGCAAGACAAGAGCAGGCACGCTCGCACGCGCACAAAAAGCGTGCAACAGCGCCCCAACCTCGCTACGAAGGGGTCAACCCAAGCTTGGGTCATTTGGGGAATTGACAGTGGTATGAGCATAGTCTTCTATGCCGGCATGCCTCGCGAGCTGCGCCTCGAGTATCCTGGGGCTCCCGCGTCCTCACAGGCGGGGACAAAGCCAAGAAGTTCAACGTCTAAACCCTCATCCAGCCCGACAAAGACGAAATGGTCGTCAGCTTCAAACTAACGCCGGCAAAAGGCAACTAGCGGTGCCTCACACCCCGCGCAACTTGCGTTGCGCGACCGTCCGCGACTTCGCCGCGACCACATACCGCAGCGCGCAGGTGGCAACATCCCCACCGACGCCATCCTCGGGTGATGCCGGCTCAAATCAACTCATGCTCGGCTTTGGCCCGCTGGGTTGACTTCCGCTTGGGTGCTTCCTGTGCCTTTGCTTCCTCAGCAGCGCGTTCAAGGTTAAGGGCAAGCAGCCGCTCCAAAGTCTGCTCGTCAGAGAGATGAACCGGCCAGCCGTACGCAGCGGCAACGGCGGCATCGAGCTTCTTGTGGGCGAGGTCCAGCCAGGCAGGGTGCTCGTTGTACAGGTTGGTCAGCGTGCGCTTCTTGAGCTTGGCGGCGCAATCGGCTTCGCGCGGTTCAAAACGCGGATAGCGCACGGTGCCGATGCCGTTCTTGTCCGGGTTGACCAAGTAGCGCGACCAGGGGCCATCTGTCGATTCTCTCCAACTCAGCTATCAGCCACCGGGCCTCTTTTGCGCCGAGCGTCGGGGCAAGCCTGCTGAGCTGAATGCAGGCATCCGCCTCACACGCGCATCCGACAAGGCGATGGATGATGAATCCGCCCTGGCTCATCGCATTTCCCAAGCGGAGGGAATCAATGTAGCTTTGAAGGGCGTCGGCAAGGCGCTGGTCGATCTCGCGCAGCCGACCTTCGGCCTCTAGCAGATTCGCCAGGCGATACAGGTTCCTCACGCAACCTAGCATGTTGGGGCCATCTGGCGGATCCGCTCTCGGCTCAGCGGCTTGATTTGCGCGGGGTTTCCGTGCTTGAGCTCTCCAGTGGGAAGATCGTTCGCCTTACCGATTATAGCTGAATGAAAGACGCGCTGAACCAAGCGAGTCGAGCCAACAGCCGGATCGCCGGTCTTTGGGCGTTCGTCGTGCATGGTTACGTCCTTGGTTTTCGCGGCTGTGGCTCACCCGCAGCGTTAGCCCACTCGCATATGACTAAATCCCGCTCAATAACTACCGCAATGCTTGCTCTTGCCGTCACCGCGGTACCGGCGGCTCTGCTTTCCCAAACTAACATCGCCAACGCCCCGATCACCCTTCGTTACATCAAGACCGGCGAGTTCAGAGACGGAGACCATGGGGCTTTGTGCTATGGCACCACGGTTTGGGCGACCAACCACACCGAAGAGCCGCTCTTCATAAACCTATCGGCGATCGAAGTCTGGACTGGCTCGAACTGGATCATTGGACCCCTCCAGAGCCAGCCGCTATTGTTTCATCCGGCTGGAAAGCGGCTCGAGCACCCGTCGCTCCAGCCACATGTTGCCGGCTACGCCACGTTCGACCTCCCTGGACGGCCCACGAACGGAAGCTGGAGACTCAGAGTAGGCGTGGACGCGGAACTGTCCGGCTCAGAAGAAAGGGCTCGGCATCTTCAGTTGTACCCTTCACTGATGCAGCGTCGGTTCCGCGACGGGCAGACAAATATTCCGGTGAATCCTCTTTCGACCAAGATGAAGTTCTTCAAGAGCCTTGGGCAGGTTGTCAGCCAAGAGATTTCAGAAGAATGACTCTGCGACATACACTACGGCCGGCTAACGAACGGCCTGGAGCGGACGCGGGATGGCGCGTCCTGTTTGCATTCGTAAGCCCTCGGCGCCGCGCCGCTCAGGCCGAGAGTTAAGCGTTGCGCCGCCATGCGGAGATGTCCTGCGAAATGAAAACGACGAGAATCATTCCGACCTTGGCCGTGGCTTGCTGTCTGATAGTGCTGGCGGTTGGTGATACGAGTTGCTCCCGTCCTGTTGGTGCTGGACATACTCGGACACCAGTCCGAGTTCTCTCTTCAAACGATGCTGCCCTACTCGCGGCGAAGCTTGCGAATGACGAATGTGAGCGTCTTTACAAGCGCCGACCTTTTACCGCCAGCCAGTACCGTGCCGTCCTTCGGGATGCTGAATACGGCTGGGGCGGTTTGGATGTGGGGGGGCCAGGAGGCTACTCCGCGCGCGTGACCTTTGCTCAGGACGGCAGCAGTCCAAAGGTGGAAGTCTATTTCTCAGAAGACCGGCTTTGACCCTATGCGCAGACTGCTGCGTGCCCCGAGCATTCTGAAACTATGACGCTTAACATTTCGGTCGAGCGAATGGCCGCGGGCGGTGTGTGTTTGCAAATTCGGGCGCTTGGTGTCCGCCGCCATCGCTCACCTTCGCGTTCGGCATCCACGCGCACATGAGCATCGGGCTGTTAATTGGCTATGTCATCGGCTGGGGTTTCGTCGCGGCCGGGGTCTGGCTCATGGTCACGACCATTATTCGAATCCATCGGGAGATCGGGCTTTCAACCACCCGAGGCTTCCTATGGCTTTTGGCCGTCCTCGTTGGCAACCTCCTGGGGGTAATCCTCTACAGGTTTTTCGGTGAGTCGGTGGAATACGTCTGCGACACCATGTGTGAAAGATGGTAGGCATGACATGAGTAGGCCGCCGAACAAGCGTAGTAGAGTGGACGCCGGGACGGCAGTCTGTTTGAATGCCGCACGTCGGTGGCCCGGCGCCACTCACCGCGAGTGTTGGGCGCGTTGAGAATGTCATGAAATCCTGTGGATACTGTGGGCGCGAGAATGAAGATGAAGCCGTCCATTGCACGGAGTGTGGCACGGTTTTCGAGGACATGGCCGCACAAGTCGAGATTGCGGCCAAAGGCGATAGTGGGTCGCGGGGACGCAAGGCATTCAGGATCCTGGGCCTGCTTTGCGGTTTGCTAGCGCTCGGCCTTCTCGCAGCGATCTTCTCGCATGGCTCGGCCAGCCCAGGCTTGACGGTGTCATTTTCTGGCTACTCGACCAACAGCGCCGGCATCCGCGTCGGGTTATTCAGCCTCGTTGGTAGTAGCCAGCAGGGGCTGCTATACAGGGCGATGTCGGACCCCGAGTGGAGTAGCCTCTTAGGTTCCGGGGGCCTGCCACCGTTTGCGCCGTCAAGATTCGTGCAGTACGGCCGACTGCCCCCGTTTGCTTCCCGGATGCGGTTCGAGGTACCCGTACCTGCTGGCATACCTGTTGACCGCCGATACCGGCTCACCTTCGCTTACTGTCGAGACCGCGGGCGCTTTGCTGAACAGGCATATCGCTTTTGGCGGATTTGGGGTTTGCGCTGGGTGCCTCACAAGAAAGAGCCATTTCCAGCGCCGGGTTTCGGCAGCCATACGATAGCAAGCGCGGAGGTTGACCCGTGACCCCGTGGCCCAACAAGGCGCCTGCACCTAACCGCCGCCCGAGCTTTCCGTTCGACAGCTTGGGAGAATTTGAGCATCATGTTTGCGCTCGACGTGCTTCCCCGGCGGCGGTAGGTGAGGCGCGTCGTTAGCGGTCGGGCGCTCTGCCAGGAGCTTGAGCACAATGAACGAAACCTATCTGTGTTTGTGGTTGTCAGGGCTCGGAGTCCTGGGCGGGTCACTACTCAAAATGGTGCCCCGCAGTGGCCCCGTTGCGGCTGCCCTGAACCTGATCCCAGCCATCGGTTGGCTCGTCGGAGCGGGCGGCACCTGAAGGGATCCAAGATGCATGCTCGGGGTGAGCATGATTGCTTTTGGTACACCGGTAGCGTTGCTGTACTCCTACCACAGCATTCGCTCGCCGAAATTCAGCGCGTTGGCAGGCTTCGCTTTGTTCACAGCTTTGGTTTTCACATTACCATTCCTTTGGTTTCTCGCGGTTTGGATTGTCGGGGTATTTCGGTAATACTGTGTTCGATGGGTAGGACATTAGCCGCTAACAAAATCACTCGAGCGAATGCGGGCAGGCCGTGCCACCTGGCAAATCCAGCGCTCTGGGCCGCCCGCATCGCTCAGTTCCGCCGTTCGGTCCAAGCCGCCGCATCATGACTAGGCCAAAGCCTCAACTGTCTGCGTTACTAGTGGCGACACCCGGCAGATTTAGAACCGGCGCATGCTGAAGCATCGAAAGCTGTTAATGGCTATTGGCTGCACCGTGGCAGCTGGTGGGCTGCTAGCTCTACTACGCCCTGGCGAGCGCGAACCGATGTATCAGGGCCGATCCGTTTCGGGATGGTTTACTGTGTATTGTGAATCCGACCGGACCGGCTCCAATGCACAGCGTGGAATCGCAGTCACGGCAATCAAAGCCATGGGGACAAATGCGTGCCCGGTTCTCCTTAGGCAAATAGAGTATGAAATTCCCTCTTGGTGTGACACCGTGGGTCGCCGTTGGCCCGCGGGTGTCGCAAAGAGACTTCTGGGGTCTTCTTTGGTGCGCGCCACGGTTGTAAGAAAGTTGGAACGGGCGGAAGCGGCAAGAACCCTTCTGGTGCAGCTAGGCACCAATGCCGTTAGCACGGTCCCGAAGTTAACAATCATGATACAGGACCGGAACCATGCGCAAACAGCCACAAGGGCAGGATACGTCCTTAGCTCTGTGGGTCCTGAAGGATTTCAGACGCTCGTCGCAGCCCTGGCCAGGACCAATCAGCCTTTCCGTCAGGACATGCTCAGCTTCATTGCGTTCAGTGCACCGGTCGTAGGCACCAACACGTGTCTGCCTCGGCTCACAGCTGCCCTGGAGGACCCAGACCCCATAGTCCGGATCACAGCGACGAACTTGGTCGAGTACCTCACTAAACACCTAGAATCCAGCTCCGGCACCCAATGAGCCTGAGACCGGTAGCCCATGAAAGCCGAACCAAAGGATCGAGCCGATGGCGAGGAGCGCGGCACCATCCATTCTCAAATCGAGCACTGTTGACGCGCTCCTCGTCACGGCTCATCCTCGTCGTTCGGTGATATGGAGCATCAGCTAACGAGCTTTCAAACGGAATGCGAGGAGCGCCTCGTGGCTGCGCTCGCACAAGTGGGGCGGTGCGTCGCGGACCGGCGTCTCGACGGTATATCAGAGGCCTACGTAACAGGCAGCATCGAGGGCCGGGACATTACCTTCTGGATTTACATGGACGGCGCGGATTTCCATGCGGGACCCCGGCACCGAGTATTTGAGCGGCCAGACTATGATTCTCTGGATGACCTCGCCGGGAAGTTCGTCCAGGAGTTGGCGGAGGCTGCGGCATGAAGGCCCCGAACCATCCGGCTTCAGGCAAGGCCGGGCTCGCGCGTCTGTTAGCAATCGGACATCACCGGCCCGGCCTGCCTGAGCCGAGTCGTTAGCGGTCGGGCGCTCTGCCAGGAGCTTGAGCACAATGAACGAAACCTATCTGTGTTTGTGGTTGTCAGGGCTCGGAGTCCTGGGCGGGTCACTACTCAAAATGGCGCCCCGCAGTGGCCCCGTTGCGGCTGCCCTGAACCTGATCCCAGCCATCGGTTGGCTCGTCGGAGCGGGCGGCACCTGAAGGGATCCAAGATGCATGCTCGGGGTGAGCATGATTGCTTTTGGTACACCGGTAGCGTTGCTGTACTCCTAGCACAGCATTCGCTCTCCGAAATTCAGCGCTTTGGCAGGCTTCGCTTTGTTCACAGCTTTGGTTTTCACATTACCATTCCTTTGGTTTCTCGCGGTTTGGATTGTCGGCGTATTTCGGTAATACTGTGTTCGATGGGTAAGACATTAGCCGCTAACGAAATCACTCGAGCGAATGCGGGCAGGCCGTGCCACCTGGCAAATCCAGCGCTCTGGGCCGCCCGCATCGCTCAGTTCCGCCGTTATTGCCGGCACGCTGCATATGTTCCACAAACTCGCGAGTCCATTCGCAATCGCGGCTTTGATGCTGATGGTCTTTGGCGGCCTTCTGCTGTTGGAGGGTGCTCTCCTGACGGACGAACCGCAGGAGGCCTGGATCGTGGCGGCGGAAGTTCTGAGCCGCCCGCGACTGGGCCAATGTGGTCCGCTGACCGGACAACAGCATTTCGTAGGGATTAACAACACGCTCCCTCGTCTTGGCCGCGACTGGCTGCTCTGGCCGCCCGCGCCAGTGGCGTTTCGCCCGAACCCGGCCGGAGGGTCTTTATCCGCACCCGACAGCAGCGCGATGGTTGGGAAGACAAAGCCAGGGACGTTGGTGAGCTTGTCCCGGTCAACCACATGGCCGCCCACAGTAGTACAGGCGTCCCGCCTGTCCGTTTTCCCCTCCCCATACCGTGCCGAGCCCTCGTCCCGGTTTCGGCTGCGCACCGCTTGCCCGCCCCGCCCTCGCCGGTGCGCCTGCCTTGCCACCGGCCCACGCTGCCCAATCGCCGGCTGAGGATCGGCGCAATCCACCCCGAGAGTCCCGCGCTCCATGCAATACCGCCAGAATCTGCACCTCGGTTCCTGTTGGCAGGTAGAAAATGAGATAGTTCTGGAAATCCGGAATCAACCACGACCGCACCCCAGGCACTGAGAAGCGGCGCAGGCGTCCAATGCGCGGATGGCGCGTGAGGAGCTCAAACGACTCCTTAGTGGTCCGGCCACAAATCCGATGACGTATCATGAGCCAGCTCGCTTATAACGTGCGGTTCTACGCGCGGTATCGGCTTCTGGTAAGAGGTTTACGGCCACCCTGAAGCCACCCGGAAGCTACCCTCAGGCTCTCTGGTAGCCAACCGGTAGTCGCGACATGAAGTTGCAACGTTTACTGCTTAATATGGACA
>Ga0326727_10009647_pt1 | contig 23559 bp, 15 predicted proteins | sample MB2enrmetagenome_FD_207643 | JGI IMG/M metagenome (GOLD analysis project Ga0326727, IMG submission 207643) | Lab enriched peat soil microbial communities from McLean, Ithaca, NY, United States - MB29MY | ecosystem: Environmental > Terrestrial > Soil > Wetlands > Peat | place: USA: New York... | reverse complement strand
CGATCATTGATCTCAAGACCCACTCCGACGCTCAATCGGGCGATTGTTGTGGTGGGAACTCGCCGGGCGGTTCCGGTTCCACGAACCCTGAGTGGCGGGGTCAGATCAATTTGCCTGCCGGTCCTGACGGTCAAGACGATTGGAACGTGACCGTCAAGCTTTTCAGCAGCGAGGCCGGCCCCACGCCCACCTGCATGATCCGAGAGGTCGACACGGAGACTGACACACCCGTGGCAGCGAACACGTCAGTATCTCAGAGCTATTCTCTGAAGTCCGGGGGGCACGTTTTCGATATCAGTTGTTCAGAAGGCGCGATCAGTTCGAGGGCCCCGGATAAGAATCAAACGCCCCAGGATTGGCATCAATTGAAGTCCTACGACGAGGAAGTGAGGATTACCATCACGGCCAATCGAAAAATCAGTGACCAGGGCGGGCATTAGCCGGGCGCATCGCCGTCGCGGTCGGATTCCGCTTTCTGCCGCTGCGCCTCCTGCCAGGCCTTGTGGTCGTGGCTCTCCACAAACCCAGCGAGATAGGGCGTGATGTCGAAGTTCTTCGGCACCTTGTGCAGCACGACTAACTGTTTGAAGTAGGCGTTGCACACCGGGCAGAAGAGTTCGTACTCCTTCCAGATCGCATCGGCCATGGTGCGGGTAGTCTAGCAGGGCGGTGGGGAGTGGGGGTGGGGCCGTGGGGTTGGAATAGAAGAGTGAGGGCGCGGTCCCCGCCCTAGCAAAGCTGTGATGGGGCGCCCGGCTGTGAAAGGGAAAAAAGGAAGTCAGTTGCCGCCCATCACGCCCGGGGTCATGAGCCCGATGTGGTCCACGCCGGAGGCCTTGGCGATATCGATGACATCAGCGATGTAGCGGAATTCGAGATCGTCGTCGCCCCGAACGAACATCACGCGCTCGGTGCGGTTCGCGTAGATCTGCTGCAGCCTGGACAGCAAATCGGAGTCGTTCACATCGGTTTCGTTGATCTTGTACGCCGGGGCCTCGCCGGAACGACTCAAGACCTGAAGAACGATGGTGCGGTCCTGAGTATTCGAATTTTTTGTGGGTGCCGCAGCGGGGGAGGGGAGAAGTACTTCGAGTCCTGTCGATTTCGGCGGCGCGTAGGCACTCGGGGGACTGTCTTGCTGGGCGTCTCCCTCGTTTTGCGTCATCAGTCCTACTTGTTCTGCGCCGGTTCTGCGCATGGCGTCGATGGCGTCTTCTACCGTTCGGTATCGAGTGCGCGAATCCGCGCGCACATAAACCACCTTTTCGGCTTGATTGGCCAACGACAGGCCGCCGAGTTGGGCGGGATCGATCCTGTTCTGGCCCAGGAACACATTACCGTCGCGCGTGATCGTGACGACGATGGCGTCTGACTGATCGGCCTCCGGCATGGCAATGGTGTTGTTTTCCCTGGCTAAATCGACTGCCGGGAAGCGTGATTGAGATGTCATTCCCTGCGGATTTTCGGTCGCGGGCTTTCCAACGCGATTCCAAATGATGAATCCGGCAGCCAGCAGCACGGCCAGAGCCAGCACAAACACTTTGAGCAAATTTCGTTTCTTCGGAGTCCCCGCATAGCTCGCTTCAAACAATGTTTTGCCTGCGGCAAACCCGGCTACGTCCGATTCACTCTCCGCGTCAGCCGTTGATTCGTTCTCTTGCGAGCGCGGTTCGGGCTCAGAAGCTTCGGAAATTGGCTCTGAGGCCCCGCCAGGCCATTTGGCAGGCGGCATCGGGTCGGACGCCGCGTGCGGCTCGACAAGGCTTGGGGTCGGCTGCTGGAAAGGCGCCGGCGCCATGCGAGGCGTCTGCGGCAAGGATTGCGACTGGTGAGCCGCATTCGCCGATTGCGCGATTGGCGGCAACTGCTCAGGGACAGCTTCAGGCTTTTGCAAGAGAGGCGATTCGCTCTCGGTTTTCAGCAGCCGCGACATGGTGTGGCACAGCTTTACGAGGTGGCTCTCCAGGGGAGGCGTGAACGCGTCGAGCCAATGCGTATTGCTGAGCGCAAACTCCATGGCTCCGGAGGGGAGCACGTTCTCAATGCGAAAGGGAAGTATGATTTTTCCCTTGCTGACAGCGCGCTCGATCTCGCGCCGGACCTGCGGCGATTCGTCGGCATGGGTGGAGAAGATGAGGAGTACGATCTCGCAGCCAGAGAGAGCGTCGATGATGGCCGTGCCGTACTCAATGCCGGGTAGAACATCACGCGGCGCGATCCAGCAGGAGACGCCCTTGGCCTCAAGCGCCCCGCAGGCCGCGTCCGCGATCGTCTTGTCGAGCGACGAGTGACAGATGAAAACCTTGTGCGCCATGCGCGATGCACCCATTAAGCCGGTTCGCGGAGTTAAGCGGATAGCGAAACTATACTACGGGCCGGTTGAGGGTGCTGGGGCGTTCCTCGTTTTCGATGAGGAGGAGGCGGGGTTAGTTGGCGCTGATCGACGCGTCCCGAAAAGCAGGTCCCCCGGCTCCGCTGAAGAACGCTTCGCTCGGGGTGACACGGCTGAGGTCGGTTGGGGGCCCGCGGGCTCGGGGTGACAGCTTTCCAGTGGTGGCGGGTTTGGGCGCGGCTGCACCGCATACTTGATTTCTCGAAAAATGGGCAGGCGGGTTGCGGCATGAGTAAACTCATGCCCTGATACAGGACGAGGGACGGAAGCGGGTCCCCATTCGACTATGATCGTCCTTCACGAAGGATGATCGCCGCTCAGTGCAGGCTCTCGACGTGACCTCCCACCCTTTCCGCCCAACCACCCCGCGAACGAAGACCTGTTCGGGGGGCCCCGTCACGCGGAAAGGATGGGGCAACCGGGGATGGGGCGCACGGGCTATTTGCCGTACACCTTTTGCGCAGCGGCTCCGGCAGCGGCGTCCTCAATGACGGGGTAGATTTCCAATTCGATTACGTCTGCCCATTCGGCCGCGTGCTCGGCGAGAGCCTCGGGGCCGCTCGCTTCAATGAGGTGCCAGCCAAGAATTGACCCTGGAACGTGCCAGCGGCCCACTGTCTTGGCTCCGGCCGGCACGGGGCCGCCCGTTTTCAAAAACTGTTCCAGCGCAGTCTTGTACTTACCGGGGACAGTCTTCCACACCACCATGAATTTCATGATTCTTCCTCCTCGGGGAATGTTTGCTGGTTAAGGTTGGTTGGCCCGTGAGGCTCAGCCTGGGCCAAATGGACCGGGCTTAAGGCTATACCCCCTGAGCGGGGGAGAGAAATGAATTTTTGTAGGGCGGGTGGTCCGGGAGTACGTCCCCGCTTTACCCCATGATCGCGGAGCGATCGCGTGCGCCGAACGCGCTCCAAAAGCCTTTTTGACGTGTCTGTGGGAAATTCTCTGTGAACCTTTGCTCTTAAAAGGTCAATTTCACGGTTTTACGCACCAATTAAATGGCCAATTTCATGGTATTTGCCTCAAAGAATCGCAACCTAAGGAGCGAACATTCCCGGGGCGCGCCGCACCGCTTGAGCGAACATTTGGCCGGGCAAACGCACCATCTAAACCAAGATTTCGATTGATTCCAGAGGACTTCCCCGATCCGAGCCCGGACAGGAGAAGAAGTGCAGGTTTTTCGGTGACCTACCGCGGGACCGGTCTCTCATTTCGGTGTTCTTTCCCGGCTCCATCGTAGAGAATGGTCCAGGGGAAGAGAGGGACAGGATCGCAATCCGATGAGACAGAGTCGCAGAGCATTTATACGCAATTCCGCTTTGGCAAGTGGTGCAGTCACGATGCGGGGCCTGGCCGCCAAAGGTCAGGCTCTGGCAGCCGCCGGGTCAACCCCGGGGAACCGGGCAGCGGGCAGCGCTTCGATCCGGCAGCAGTTCCAGTCTCCCGACAAGAAGTACCGGCCGATTGCGCGGTGGTGGTGGCCGGGAAACGACGTGACCGAGGAAGAACTGCGCCGCGAGATCGGGGTGCTGGACAAGGCCGGTTTTGGCGGCGCGGAGATCCAGGCGTTCAATAAGGGATTTGATTTCGAAGGCATGCCGGAGGCGCAACGAAAGCGGGTGAGCGGTTTCGCCACGCCGTCCTTCTTTGAGCACGTGGGCGCGGCGATTGACGAAGCGCGCAAGCGCGGCTTGTTTATCGACTACACGTTTGGATCGGGTTGGCCCTTCGGCGGCGGGTACGATATTACGCCGGAGCTGGCTTCAATTGAGCTGCGATGGACGCACCTGTCGGTCGCAGGCCCTGCGAATTTTCATGAGCGCGTCGAAGTTCCTTCGATCGACGACGGCGATCCGGCGAGTCCTGCCGCCTGGCTGAAGGGCTTGCCTGATGGATGGGCCGAGCGGTTGAAGAAGCGCGCGAAGGTGGTGGCCGTGGTTGCGGTGCGAGGAACGGACGCGCGGTGGGAGTGGAACCAGAACGGCGGACGCCAGCGGAGCGCGGCGAAATCGGGCGAGCTGGAAGCGGGCACGTCGATTGATTTGACTGCGCGCCTCGATCCGGACGGAACGCTACGTTGGGATGTGCCGCCGGGGACGTGGCAGGTTTTTGTGTTTAGCCAGGCGCCGACGGGACAGCGCGTAAATGCGGGTGCGGGAGAGGGTCCGCAGTTTGTGATGGACCACTTGAGCGCTGAGGCATTCGCGGCGCACGCCAAACGCGTGGGCGACGCTGCGATTCCGTACATCGGAAAGTATTTCGGTAACGGCTTGCGCGCGCTTTTCTGCGACAGCCTTGAAGTGGGCGCGAATCTTTTCTGGAGCGACGATTTTCTTGCTGAGTTCAAGCGGCGGCGCGGGTACGATCTGCTGCCCTACCTGCCAATCCTGAAAGTGCAGACCAATGAGGAGCCGTATGGCGTTTATGTCGACCGGCCTGTTTACGAGATGGCGGAGATTGGCGACGCGGTGCGGCACGACTACCGGCAGACCGTTTCGGATTTGATGGCGGAGAGATTTTACGGGCAGTTCAACCGGTGGGCGCACGAGCACAAGCTGCTTTCGCGCACGCAGGCGCACGGCTCGCCCACTGACGTGCTGCGCATTTACGGCGAGGCGGATATTCCGGAGACCGAGGACCTGTTCGCCTGGGGCGGTTACGATTTTTTGAAGATGGCGGGGTCGGCGGCGCATGTCTATGGCGGCGCCATTGTGGGCAGCGAATCGTTTGTGTGGTCAAACAGTGTGTACGAGACCACGCCTGAGAAAGTGAAGGTGGCGGCGGATGAATTGCTGACGGCAGGCGTAAACGCGATTGTGTATCACGGCTTTGGGTACATCATGCCGGAAGTTCCTGCGCCGGGCTGGCATCCATTCACGGGAAGATTCGGCGAGGGAAATTATTCGTCGCAGTTTAACGAGCTGAATCCACTTTGGCCGTACTTTGCACCGCTCAACGATTACATGGCGCGCGTGCAGTATCTTTCGCAGGTGGGAACGAATGTGGCTGCGGTGGCGTTGTATAGGAATGATTTGACGCATGGCGCCGATGAAGTGCCACCTGTGCCGAAGCTGAACCAGGCACTGTTGGACGCCGGCTATAACTACGACCACATCAATGTTGATTCATTGCTGCGCTCGACGGTGCGCGACAAGATGCTGGTGACGCGGGGCGGAGCGGAGTATCGGGCGCTGGTGCTGCCTGCGCTCGACATGATCGACGCGGCGGTTGCGGAGAAGATTGCGAGTTGGGCGGGGGCCGGATTGCCGCTTCTGTTTGCGGAGCGGATGCCTGCACGCAGCGATGGGCTGGTTGAGAGTGCGCAGCGGATGCAGACGGCGATGGAGGCGATGCGCAGCTTGCCAAATGTGGTTGTGGCCGGAAATCGCGCGGAGCTGGTAACGATGCTGGGTCGAGCTGCGGAACCAAACGTGAAGTTCCACGACGTGGCAGTGCCCTTCATTCAAAAGCGCGTGGGGAAGATGAATGCGTTCTTTCTTCGCAACGAGACCGATGCGGCGCGGCATGTGCATGCGGAGTTTGAAGCGGAGGGCGCGCCGGAGTTGTGGGATCCGTGGACCGGGGAGACGGCGACGATTACCGGGGCTCGGCGCGTGGGCGATTGGGTCGAGGTGGAGCTTGATCTGGAGGCGTTCGGGTCGGCGCTGATCGTGTTCGATCCGGAGGGCGGGGCGGCTGCGGCGACGGCGAAGCAGCCCGGCACGTTGAAGCAGATGGAACCAATTGGCGCGGGCGGGTGGAAGCTGGCAGCAACGGGCTTGGTCCCTTCCGGCAAGACGGCGGAGATTCATCGCGAACTTCCGGAGCTGATTGACTGGTCGCTCGACGGTGAGCTGCGTGGATTCTCAGGGCGCGGCGTGTATACGACGACGTTCAGCATGGCGGCGGACGCGGGCCGCCGGTTGATTCTCGATTTGGGCATTGTGAGAGAAGTGGCCGAGGTGACGGTGAACGGCAAGCATGCGGCCACGTTGCTGCTGCGTCCCTATCAGGTCGACATTACCGGCCTGGTGCGGCCGGGAGAAAACGCACTGGAAGTTGCGGTGACCAACACGCTCTACAACGCGATGACGTTGCGCGAGGTGCGGGCGTTTCATCCCGGGCCGGTTGAGAATCCTTCGGGGTTGATGTCGAGTGGATTGATTGGGCCGGTGCGAGTGAAGGTGATGGATTAGGGTTCGTGCTCTCCCACCCTTTCCGCAAAAAACGCGGAAAGGATGGGCACCCCATCTTTCTTGCGGAGCTAAGAGCGTTCGTCGAAGCTAGGCGGGGACGACGCCTTTGGCGAGCATCTGCCTGATGCCGCGTAGCGCCTGCCGCGTCCGCTCCTCGTTCTCGATGAGGGCGAAGCGGACGTGCTGGTCGCCGTGTTCGCCGAAGCCGATGCCCGGAGACACAGCCACCTTGGCGTCGGTCAAGAGGAGCTTCGAGAACTCGAGCGAGCCGAGCTCGCGGTAAGCCTCGGGAATCCTGGCCCAGACGAACATGGTCGCCTTGGGCGAAGCCACTTGCCATCCGGCCTTGTTGAGGCCTTCGACAAGCACGTCGCGGCGGCGGCGGTAGTTATCGCAGATCTGCGCGACGCAGTCCTGAGGACCTTCGAGAGCAGCGATGGCCGCAACCTGGATGGGCGTGAAGGTGCCGTAGTCGAAATAGCTCTTGAGGCGCGCGAGTGCGTTGACAAGGCGCTGGTTGCCGACCATGAAGCCGACGCGCCAGCCGGGCATGTTGTAGCTCTTCGAGAGCGTGAAGAACTCGACAGCGACATCCTTAGCGCCGGGAACTTGCATGACGCTGGGCGGCTTGTAACCGTCGAAGGCGATGTCGGCGTAAGCGAGGTCCTGAATGAGATAGAAGCCGTGCTCGCGGGCGAGATGGACGAGGCGCGCGAGGAAGGGCAGGTCCACACATTCTGTCGTAGGGTTCGAGGGGAAGTTGACGATGAGGGCCTTGGGACGCGGCGTCATGCGCGGGATGAGGTCCTCGAGCTGCTGCAAAAACTGCTCCTGGTCGTGGACGGGGACGCTGACGATGTGCGCGCCGGCGATGACGGGGCCGTAGATATGGATGGGGTAGGAGGGGTTGGGCACGAGCACGGTGTCGCGCGAGTCGAGAATGGCAAGACAGAGATGGGCGATGCCCTCCTTGGAACCGATGGTGACGATGGCCTCGGTTTCCGGGTCGAGATCCACGCCGTAGCGCGCCTGGTACCAGTTGCAGATGGCCTTGCGCAGGCGGGGCAGACCGCGGGAAACGGAGTAGCGATGCGTGGGCGGCTTCCGGGCCGCTTCAACGAGCTTATCGACTATGTGGGCGGGCGTGGCTCCGTCGGGGTTGCCCATGCCGAAGTCGATGATATCTTCGCCACGGCGACGGGCAGCGGTCTTCATCTCGCCGGTAATGTTGAAGACATAGGCGGGCAGGCGCTGAATGCGAGAGAACTCTTCCATGGTGACTCCAGAATACAGGGACCGAGGGAACAAGGGCCGTGGGCCGTGGACCGTGGACCGTGGGTCGTGATTCGTGGCTCGTGATTCGTGATTCGTGTTTAGCGGGCGGTCGCGAGACGCGGACCGACAACTGATTACTGACCACTGAGAACTGAATTTTGGGATGAGGTGAGGCGGAGTCTAGGCGGCCGGAGCCGCCGCAGCCGCGGCCGCGCGGGCGAGGTCGAAGGCGGGATGGCGAGGGTGGTGCATGAGGTGATTATAACGCGATCGGCGGAGACGACTAACGGCGCTCGGCTTCACTCGGATCTGGATCGGAGGGGATCTTTGACTGCAGCCGGCTCACCGTTGCGTTCACCATAATAAATGCGACGATGACCACCACCAGGCCTATAACGGAATAGGCAATGCCCTGCGGCAGGTTGTAGCTTTCTCCCGCCTTCCAGCTTTCGACGGTACGTGGAAGCCATTTCGCTAGAAGTTCCAGTCCCGAAGATGATCCAAAGGATCTGCGTGTTGATGAACAATTTGGGATGTGAGTCGTAGCTGTAACGGTGGGCGGGTTTCATGGGGAAAAGTATAGCGTGACCTCGCATGATGGTGCGCGGGACGGCTGCTCCATGCAATGGAATTTATACTGGAACACAAGATGAGCACGTTCAAACCTGTTGACGAGCAAATGGATTTGTTGGAGAAGGGCGCGGCGGAGATTATCCGCGTGAGCGATTTGCGGGAGCGCCTGGAAGAGAGCCGCAAAACGGGCCGGCCGCTGCGAGTGAAGGCGGGGTTCGATCCGACGGCGCCGGACCTGCACCTGGGGCACACGGTGCTGATGCGCAAGCTGCGGCACTTTCAGCAGCTGGGGCACACGGTGATTTTTCTGGTGGGCGATTTCACGTCGCTGATCGGCGACCCGACGGGACGCAACGTGACGCGCAAGCCGCTGACGCGGGCGGAGATCGACGCGAACGCCGAGACCTACAAGGAGCAGGTGTTCCGCATTCTCGATGAGAAGGCGACCGAGGTGCGCTACAACAGCGAGTGGCTGGGCAAGCTGGGGTATGAGGACACGGTGCGGCTGACGGCGCACTTTACGGTGAGCCAGATGCTGGAGCGCGACGAGTTTCACAAGCGCTTCCAGGCCGAGCAGCCGATCAGCTTGCACGAGTTGCTGTACCCGGTGATGCAGGGATACGACTCCGTGTGCCTGGAGTGCGACGTGGAGCTGGGCGGAACGGATCAAAAATTTAATCTCATGTGCGGGCGTGAACTGCAGCGGCACTTCGGGCAGAAACCGCAGATCGTGCTGATGACGCCGATTCTGGAGGGGCTGGACGGCGTGCAGAAAATGTCGAAGTCGCTGGGAAACGCGATTGGCATCAACGAGCCAGCGAGCGAGATGTATGGAAAGCTGATGAGCATCTCGGATGAATTGATGTGGAAGTATTGGGTGCTGCTGACCGATCTGCGGCAGAGCGAGATAGACGCTATGCAGGCGGAAGTGGCTGCGGGGAAACTGCACCCGATGGAGACCAAGAAAAGACTGGCGCGGACGATTGTGGCAGATTTCCACGGCGAAGCGGCGGCAAAGAGCGCAGACGAGAACTGGGCGCGAATGTTTCAGCAGAAGGAAACGGCCGAGGACCTGGAAGAAGTGGCGATCGCATATGCTTCCGTGGCCGGGACAGAGGCGAACCAGATTCGATTGCCGAAGCTGCTGGTGGCGATGGGTCTGGCGGCGAGCGGCGCAGAGGCGAACCGCAAGATTGCTGAGAAGGCGGTGCGCGTGGATGGCGACGTGGTGGAGAGTTTGCTGATTCCTGCGAAGCTGCCGGCGCGGCTTACGGTGCGACTGGGCAAGCGGGCGAAGGTGGCGGTGGTGAAGTAAGAACGGCGGCGCGGCGACGGTGAGTTGAGGTTTGTGCTATCCCACCTTAACCGATTCGCGAAACGCGCGAATCGGCGAAGCTCCACCCCACGGACGAAGACCTGTCCGCGGGGACCCCGGGGTGGGGCACCCATTTTTCGCAGTGTATTGAGAGAAGTGGGTTGGGGTTTGTGCTATCCCACGTCTCAAAATCGAGACGTGGGGCACCCGAGGATTGTGCTGAGTCGAGAGCGGAAGATTGAGGTCCGTGGTTTACCACCTTTAAAAAGCGAGGAAGGCATGAAGAGCCGGCGAACGGTGTTAAAGGCGTTGGGCGCGACGGTGGGCGCGACGGCGGTGAACCTGAGCGCACTGGAAAGTTTTGCGCGCGGCCTCGACGAGCACAGCGAGCGGCCGAACATCTTGTGCATTGTGGGCGAGGGGCTGCGGGCCGATGAGTTTTCGTCGGCGGGCAACCGGATTCTGCACACGCCGAACATGGACCGGATCGCCACGGAGGGATGCACGTTTCACAACGCGTTCGTGGTGAATGCGCTTTGCCTTCCGTCGCGGGCCACCATGCTGACGGGGCTCTACTCGCACACCACGGGCGCGGTATCGAATGTGGAGGGCACGGTGCCGGCGCGCTTCCCGCTGGTGTCGGACTTGCTGCAGAAGGCCGGGTATGAGACGGCGTTTCTGGGCAAGTCGCACATTGCCGGCGCGCTGATGGATCACTACTGGGACTACTACTTCGGGTTTGTGGGCCAGGCGGATTACTACCGGCCCCGCATCACCGAGGGCGTGAAGGGCAAGTACGGACCGGAAACGCTCTACGAAGGCGAGTATGTGGACACGCTGCTGACGCAGAAGGCCGTGGAATGGCTGAAACAGAAACGCGAGAAGCCGTTCTGCATGTTTTTGTGGTTCTACGCTCCGCATGCGCCGTTCTACCGGCCGAAGGATCTGGTGAACGATTTCAACGGCGTGGCGATACCCAAGCCGGCGACGTTCGATGAGGACCAGGCGGGCTACGCGGACAAGCCGCGGGCGGTGGCCGATGCGGACGACAAGATTGGATGGTCGGAGGTGTTCACCGACGATCCGCGGTCGCTCGAAGAGCTGGTGAAGGATCACTACGCGGGCGTGGAAGACAACGATCGCAACGTGGGCGCGGTGATGGCGGATCTCGAACGGCAGAAGCTGCTGGACCGCACGGCGATTGTGCTGAGCTCGGACCACGGATTCCTGCTGGGCGAGCATCATTTGTATGACAAGCGCGTGATGTATGAGCCGTCGATTCGCGTGCCCATGATGGTGCGCTGGCCGGGACGCGTGAAGGCGGGAGCAAATTCTGACGAGATGGTGCTGAATCTCGACATGGCGCCGACGCTGCTGGAGATTGCGGGGCTGCCAACGCCCGCGGAGATGCAGGGCAAGAGCATGATGCCGCTGGCCGAGGGAAAGACGGATGTGAAATGGCGCGAGGATTGGCTCTACGAGTATTACGAGTACCCGGGATTTGAGAATGTGCGGCCGTGCCGCGGCGTGCGGACGAAGCGCTACAAGCTGATCGATTTCTTTCTGGAGCCGAAGGAGTTCGAGCTTTACGATCTCGAGAAGGATCCGGATGAGGCGCACAATCTCTACGGCAAGCCGGGAACCGAGGAGCTAACAGCGCACCTGAAGGAACGGCTGGCGGCGCTGCGTGCGGAGACCGGCGATACCTACGAGTACAAGCCGACGGGATTGCCGCTGCATCCGGGGATGCAGGTGCTGTCGCAGCCGAAGTGAAAGAAGCCAGCTATCAGCTGTCAGCTTTCAGCCCTCAGCTTTGTCGTGCCGGTTTGGGAGTTGGCGGGCGCCCGCTCGAGAATGCTGGGGCGGTAGCTGGGGTTTCGCTGCGGCGGAAGAGCGACTGCGCTTCCAAGAGCAATTGGCCGCGCGAGATGGACCCGCTGCAGGAGTTCCCTTTATGAAGCGTCGAACGTTTTTGCTTCAGGCAAGCGCTGCGGCTGCGGCCGTGGCATTTTCTCACGCAGGTTGGGCGCAGGGCGAGACGGCGATTGCCGCAGAACTCAGCTTGCGCGATGGGCCGCTGACGAAGCCGGTGCCGCTGACGTACAACGGCCTGAGTTATGAGCTGGCGCAACTCACCGACCCACAGTTTTTCTGCGCGGCACATCGCGATCTGGTGGCTCACTTCAGGCTGCTGAGCCCGCATGGGGTGCTTCGCGTGGGGGGCAACACCAGCGAGTTCTGCTGGTTTCAGGCCGACGCCGATACCGTAGCGCCCAAGTTGAGAATTCCTCCGGGCAAGCCGGAAGAAATCTGGATGCCGCATCGCCTGTTTGCCATCAGGCCAGAGGCAATCGATGCGCTGGCTGGTTTTTTGCGGGCGACAGGCTGGAAGCTGATTTATGGACTGAACTTCGGCAACAGCACCCCGGAACGGGCCGCGACGGAGGCGGCATATGTGGCGCGCGCCGTGGGCGAGCGGCTGCAGTTTTTCCAGATTGGCAATGAACCGGACTTTTATCAGGACGCGAATAACGGCACGCGTCCGCCGGGTTGGGGCTTTGCCGATTATCTGCGGGAGTGGACGGGTTATGCCGAGGCGATTGCCGCGCGTGTGCCGGGAGCGCGCTTCGGCGGGCCGGATGTTGGCGCTTCATCGGATTGGGTGACGCGGTTCGACGAAGACGTTCCCGCCGCGGTGCGAGGGCGCCTGACAACACTCACCGGTCACTACTATGCCGAGGGTCCGCCCAACGATCCGCGAGTGACCACCGCACGGCTGCTCAAAGGAAACGAAAAGATTGCCGGCGAGATGCAGCGGATAGAGCTGGTGGCTCAGGCGCATGGGCAGGTGTACCGGATGACCGAGGGCAACTCCTGCTACCGCGGCGGCAAGCCGGGAATGAGCAATGCATTTGCGTCGGCGCTTTGGGCCGGTGATTACATGCTTGAGTTGGCCAGCCTGGGATGCGCCGGGGTGAATTTGCATGGCGGCGCAAGCGCGTTTCTCACGGCAGGGTTGGGCGATCATACGCCGGGGATGGACGTGGCGAAGACGCCACAGGCCATGCGCAGCGGATTTTATACGCCGATTTTCAGCGAGCCGGATAGCCCGGTGAAGGCCATGCCGATTTTCTATGGCATGCTGCTGGCAAACCAGTTTGCGGGCGGCACGATGATGCGGGTTGACGGCGCGATTGAGGGCGCGAATGTGACGGCCTATGCGGCCCGGCACAGATCCGGCTTCAAGGTTGCGCTCTTCAACAAAGACGAAGCGAGGGCGGTGGATGTGAAGGTGCGCCCGCCGGAAAGAGTGCGCACCGCGACCGCATGGAGGCTGCTGGCTCCGGCACTCGACTCGACCGAGGGTGTGACCCTGGCTGGCGCGGAAATTCGCGAGGGCACGTGGAGTCCGAAACAGACAGAGCCCGTTGCGATGGAAGGCGGCACTGCGCGGATCCGGATTCCTGCAAGCAGCGCGGCGCTTGTGTTCATGAGCTGAGGGGTGGTCCCGGCTTGATACCGTATGTCTCAGAATCGATGCCCTTCAGCTTCGCTCAGAACGCGATCTGGGCACTCATTCTTCGTGCTGCGTTGAATTCGCGAGAAGCAACCGCAGATCCTTCGACTTCGGCCGTTCGCAGAGCGAACGGCCTGCGCACAGGATGACAGTTCAGAAATATTCGGATCGCTCTTATCCGCCCAGCGCAAACTTGCGCGCACTCTCCAGTAGCTTGGCGACGGATTCCTTCGAGCAGGATTCGGTGTAGATGCGCATGAGCGGCTCAGTTCCGCTGGCGCGGAGCAGCAGCCAGGTTTCGGCGGCGTTCGGTTTGGTCTTGGCTTCCGGATTGTCGAGATAAAACTTCACACCGTCGAGGTTCTCCTGGCGCAGGATGGGCATGCCGGCGAAGGTCGAGTCGCCGACGGGAAGCGCGCGGGCGCGGGCGATGGCGGCGTTTTTGATGTCGTCGGGGATGTGGAGATCGACGCGGCCGTACTGATGCTCGCCGAACTCGGCCTGAAGATCGGCGACAAGTTGGCCGAGCGTCTTGCTCTCCTGGGCCATGACGTTGGCGAGCAGGAGGCAGTTGAGAAGGCCGTCGCGCTCGGGCAGGTGACGCTGGAAGCCGATGCCGCCGGACTCCTCGCCGCCCATGACGATTTCGCGCTCCAGCATCAGGTCGACGACATACTTGAAGCCGATGCCGTGTTCGATGAGCTCGCGGCCGTACTTCTTCGCGATGCGGTCGAGCATTTTTGTCGTGTTGAAGGCGCGCGTGACGGCGCCGGGCCAGCCCTTGTACTTCAAGACCCAACTGAGGAGCACGGAGTAGATTTTGTGGGGGTCGATGAAGTTGCCATTTTCATCGGTCGCGCCGATGCGGTCGGCATCGCCGTCGGTGCAGAGACCGGCCTGGCAATGGTTGGCGACGGTGGCCTCGCCGAGAGCGCGGATATTGGGCTCGATGGGCTCGGGGTTGATGCCGGGGAAGAGCGGATCGGGAATGAAGCGGATGGGAACGTTGGCCACGCCGTGCGCCAAGAAGATATCGGAGAGGATGGTGCCGCCTGCGCCGTACATGGAGTCGATGCAGAATTTCATGCCGGATTTCGCGATGAGGTCGAGATCGGCAAAGCTCTCGATGGCTTTGAGGTAGGAGGGCAGGAAGTCGACTTCGGTAATGGGAGCGGGTTGTGATGCGCGTGGGACGGGCTGGCCGAGATACGACTCGATGGCCGCGATCATGCTGGGCTTGCCCGAGCCGCCGTACCAGCCCTTGTACTTGACGCCGTTCCACTGCGCTGGATTGTGCGACGAGGTGATCATGATGCCGCCGGCAGCGCCGCGTTCGCGCACGCCGAAACTCAGGGCCGGCGTGGGCGTGACGGCGTTGGCGAGCTGGACGGGAATGCCGGTGGCCGCGACGACGTCAGCGCAGGCTCGTGCAAATGCCTTCGAACCGAAGCGCGTGTCGTAGCCGATGCACAGGCCTTTCTTCGGATCTTCCTGGGCGTGAATGTAGGCGGCAATGGCTTCAGCGGCGGTGCGCACGTTGGCGAAGGTGAAGTCGTCGGCGATGACGCCGCGCCAGCCGTCGGTACCGAATTTAATGACGGGATGAGGCATAGGTGCGCTGGGGTTCTCCTTGCGAAGCAAAGGACTACGATAACAAACGAAGCGAGGTGGGTGCACGGGGGTGTGCCCACCGACTAATTTGTACCCGATTGAAAGAGGACGATTGAGGATCGTGCTTTCCCATATCTCAAAATCGAGATGTGGGGCCCCCATTCTTCGCGTTGGTCACAATTTGCACGGTGCCGGGAAGGACATGCAAGCGGCGAACTCGTCTTGGAAGGCGGGGTCGGCGGCAAGGCTCACGTGTTCGATGGGCGGGAGTTGCGGCTCGTGGTCCGCGAGCAACAGCATTTTTGCGCCGCGGAGCGCGGTGTTGCCGGCGGCGTGGATGATCGCGTGCGGCGCTTCGAGGAGGCCGATGCGGAGAGCGCTGTCGATTTGCACGTAGTTGCCGAAGGCGCCGGCCAGATGGATGACGTGGAGCGGGTAAGATCCCTCAGGGGCTAAAGCCCCTCTGCTCTTTCCTGATTGGTCTATGTACGGGCTAAAGCCCGTACCCTTCTCGCAGGTTGTTGCTAGATGCTTGAGGAGCAGGCGAAAGCCGGCGGCGATGGCGCCCTTGGCGAGTTGCAGCTCGCGAATGTCGGATTGGTAGAGAACGACGGGCGGCGCGATGGGGAAGATCTTGGAATCGCCGGCGATGCGGCCGTTGGCGAGAATGACTGCGGAGCGCAGGCCCGCGGCGACGGCGTCGACCAAGCCGCTGCCGCAGATGCCGCGTGGCGCGACGTCGCCAAGAACGGTGGGCCGGAGCGCGCCATCAACAAGTGCGACATAGGCAATGGCGCCGGTGACGGCGCGCATGCCCATGCGAATGGCGCCGGCCTCGAAGGCGGGACCGGCGGCGGTGGAAGCGCAGACGATGCCATGGCGATTGCCGATGGCGATCTCGCCGTTGGTGCCTAGGTCAACGAGCGCAGTGAGATCGGAGCTTTGTGCGATGCCCGCGGCGACAATGCCGGCAAGAATGTCGGAGCCGACGAATCCGCCGATGCAACGTGCGAAGCGGACGACGCACTCGGAAGGCAGCTCCCAGCCGAGATCACGCGGGTTGAAACGCTGCTCGTCGAGATGCGGCGACGCGAAGGGCACGTGGGAAAGCGGCTCGACGTCGAGGCCGCAAAACAAATGGTGCATGACGGTGTTGCCGACGAGGAGAACTTCAGCAACTTGCGCTGCGCGGCCGCGGGCGAGGCGGGCGACGAGCTGGCCGAGCGCGGCGCGGATGGGCGTGGTGAGGTCGTGACCCTCCAGCGCGGCGCGGATGCGGCTCATGACGTCGGAACCGAAGGCGGCCTGGGGATTGAGCGCGGTTTCGACGGCGAGGACGTCGCCGGCGTCGTTGATGAGTTGCGCGGCAATGGTAGTGGTGCCGAGATCGATGGCAATTCTTTTGCTGGTTTCGGAAGAGATCTGTGCGGAAGACAAGTTGTCGTCGGCGAGGATTTGCATGTGCCACTGGCCGCACTCGAGCACGAGTGGCTCGTCAGCACGCGCCTGGCAGGCAAGACGCCAGCCCTGGGCAAGTTGATCCACAGTGAAGATGTCGGCGTCGGCTTCGGTGACGGGGAGCGAGCCGGAGAGCACGCGCACCTGGCAGCCGCTGCACTCGCCCATACCACCGCAGGGGAATTCGAAGCCGTGGGCGGCGAGGCCGGGGACGAGCGATCCGCCGCGCGGGAGTTCGAGCTCGACGGAGAGCGGCTCGAGACGGATGCGGACACGATCAGGAGTCATACGGCTTCCACAATGTCGTCGTTGATCGTGGCACGGATTGCAGCGCCCGGCGCAACGACAAGAAAATCGGCTGCATCCCAGGGACCGTTGATGAGGCGCTCAAGAAGAATGAGCGAGCCCGGAACCTCTTCGAAGGCCCAGCCCTGTTCTGCGGCTTCGGCGCGCGCCTGGGCGCGGCAGGCCTCGTCCGACGCAATGCCGGTGGAGATGTAGGTGAGGCCGGAGTAGTGGCGGCGGAAAGAGGAGAACTGTTCGTAGAGAAAGCGGCCGTTGTCTTCGCCGTATTTGGCAATGAATTCTTCGAGCGAGGTTTGATCGCCCAGGGGATTTTTCTGCGCGGGGAAGGCGGGCTGAAGCTTGAGATCGGGAGTTTGAAATTCGACCCAGCCGGGTGAACGATAGTAGACGCCGGAATGATCCTGGAAATACGAGGCGTAGCGATGCCGGCTGCCCATGAGCACCCCGATGCAGTCGTGAGCGCGGGGAAGAACGAGTTGCGTGCGGCCGGCGCGAAGGCCTTCGGTACCGCGGCCGCAGAGCGCGTAGCCGAGAAGGATGGCGTCGTAGCCTGCGCTGTCGGCCAAGTCGATGCGTTCCTGCAGGTGGGGGCGCATCTCGACGCCAAGCGAATGCAGGCCCATGGGAATGGATTCGAGGTCGACCGTGTGCGCAGAGCGGGCGACGACGTGCTCGATTTCGCGCGTAAAGACCTGGCAGTGGATGGCTTTGAGATGCATAAGAACAGCTACTAGCTCCTAGCTTCTAGCCTTTAGCTCGTTTGTGCCAGGGAAAAATCTTGAGCGATCGCCGCATTTCTTCTCAAGGGCAGTGAGGAGCGCGGATTCGATGCGCGCGAAGCACTTTTGCGCCAGCCATTCGTCGTGACAAACAGCGCGGCAAGACGGCCTAAGAAAGTCCAATCACGCGCCCTGTCTGAGTATCAAGGTCGATTTCGTAGAAACCGGGGCGGGTCGATAAGCCGGGCATCGTACTCATCTGGCCCAGCAACGGATAAACGAAGCCGGCGCCAACGCTGGCGCGAACGTCCTTGATAGGCACGATGAAGCCCGTCGGCGCACCCTTCAGTTCAGGGTCGTGGCTGAGGCTGTATTGCGTCTTGGCCATGCAAACGGGGAGTTTGTCGAATCCTTGCCGCGTGCAAATTTCGATTTTCTTCTCTGCTTCGGGAGAGTACTCAACGCCCGCGCCGCCGTAAAGTTCACGCACAATGCACTCGATCTTATCTTTGATCGAAGCCTCCACGGGGTAGAGGAAACGGAAGTTGTTCGGCTTGTTGCAAGCCTGAACCACGGCCACGGCGAGCGCCTCGGCTCCGGCCCCTCCCGCGGACCAATGGTCAGCCGTGACTGCGTCCTCGGCACCGGCTTCGCGAGCGATGCGGCGCACCAACGCAAGTTCGGCCTCAGTGTCGGTATTAAAGCGGTTCATAGCCACTACGACCGGGATGCCGAACTTGCGCACGTTTTCGATGTGCTTTACAAGATTCCCACATCCCTTTTCCAACAACTCTAGATTTTCCTCCGTGTAAACGCTGGCAATGGGTTTGCCGGCGACAATTTTGGGACCGCCGCCATGCGTCTTCAAGGAGCGAATGGTGGCCACCAGCACGGCGCAATTCGGAACCAGCCCGCTTACACGGCACTTAAGGTTGCAGAACTTCTCAAAACCCATCTCGGTACCGAATCCGGCCTCGGTAATCACAATGCCTTCCCTGCCGACAAGCTTCAAGGCGATCATGTCGGCCAGAATGGAGGAATTGCCATGTGCGATGTTGCCGAACGGACCTGCGTGCACAAATACCGGCGTACCCTCCAGCGTCTGCATGAGGGTAGGCATGATGGCGTCCTTCATCAGGACCGCCAGCGCGCCTCCCACGCCAAGATCGTCGGCGGTCACGGGGCGTTCCTGGCGGTCATTGCCGATGACGATGCGTCCCAGGCGTTCACGCATGTCCGCGAGGCTGGTTGTGAGAGCAAGGATGGCCATGATCTCGCTGGCCACGGCGATGTCGAAGCCGGTCGCGCGCGTCATGCCTTTTTCCTGCGGGCCTTGACCAATGGTAATGCCGCGAAGCAGGCGGTCGTTGGTGTCGGTTACGCGGCGCCAGGTAATCGTGTCGGGATCGATGTCGAGGCGGGCGAAACGGGAGCGCTCTTCTGCGGTGAGTTCGTTGGGGTCGTCCTTGTCGATGCCGAGCTTGCGCAAGCGGCGGCGCATGACCGGGGTGAAGCGGCGAGAGCCACTCTTTGACGGTGGGCAGAGCCGGTCAAACAGTACCTCGTCATCTTTGATTTCCTGCTCGTGCAGGATGCGGGCGTCAATGGCGGCAGCCAACAGATTATTGGCTGCGGTGATGGCATGAATGTCGCCGGTCAAGTGGAGGTTGAAATCCTCCATGGGGATGATCTGGCTGTATCCGCCGCCTGCCGCACCTCCCTTGATTCCGAAGGTCGGCCCCATACTCGGTTGGCGCACGCAAGCGAATACTTTCTTTCCCAAATGCGCGCCAAGTGCCTGGGTGAGGCCGACGGTCGCGGTCGTCTTTCCTTCTCCTAAAGGAGTTGGCGTGATAGCGGTCACCACCACGTACTTGCCGCCCGGCAGGCTCTTCAGGCGATTCAGAATCGAGAGGCGGACCTTGGCCTTGGTGTCTCCATACAGTTCCAATTCATGCGCGAGAATGCCGGCCCGTTGTGCAATATAGCTAATGGGAATGGGAGTCGCGGCTTGTGCGATGTCAATGTCACTGGGAACAATCGACTTCTTTTGCTCCCACGCTTGCAGTACTTCAGCCGTTCCGATGGATGGCAATAATTCTGTAGACATGCACACCAACTCTTCGGCAACTTCAAGCTCCCTTTGGTACAGCACCGGGAGGCCAAGAGACTCTCTTGCGCTTGAAAGCTGGCAAAAAATGGATTAAGTAAATATAGTATAGAGGAAAATCGCATTACTCGTATGCATCTTTCCTGAAGGCGGTCCCAAGGTGGACGTGTCCAAAGCCGTACCGACGGAAGCCGCGCAATCAGGCAGTTACGAATTCTGGCTTCACGACGCAAAGACATTCAGCGTCACCTGGGAACTGGTTCCCGGACGAGGAGCCTTCGAGAAGGCGCAGCAGGACGTGATCGACGCCGCGACGAAAGCGACTGCCAGCGGCCGGGTTCACGCGGTGACCATTACAGACAATCCCGGCGGCAATCCCGCGATTTCGGCCGAGATGCTTGGAGCTGAGATCCGCCGCCTCGGCATCGAGCCGCTGGTTCACCTGACCTGCAAGGACAAGAATCGCAACCAGTTGGAAAGTTTGCTTTATGGGTTGGCGCGGGCAAACGTGCGCAATCTACTCGTCATGACCGGCGATTTCCCAAAGGCCGGATATGGCGGCGCCCCCAAGCCGGTCTTCGACCTGGATTCGATCACTCTGCTCGGTCTCATCTCCGAACTCAATAACGGACGAGAAGTCCCGAAACCGGGGGGCAAGAGGACGCTCAAGGCGGCGAACTTCTTTGCGGGTGGGGTGGCAAGTCCATTCAAAGCGCTGGAAGCAGAGCAGATGGGGCAATACTACAAATTGCGGAAGAAGCTCGTGGCGGGCGCGAGGTTCATCGTTTCCCAGCTGGGCTTCGACGCGCGCAAGATTCACGAGCTGCTCCAGGTAGTGAAGCTGCTTGGTTTTGGGAGTATACCCGTTGTAGGCAATATCTACCTGCTTCCTCTGAGCTCGGCTAAGCTGATGAATCGTAACGGCTTGCCTGGATGTGTGGTTCCCGACAAACTGCTGAGGGATGTGCAGGCGGCAGCGCGGAGCGCGGACAAAGGCAAAGGGAAACGCCTGGAGCGCGCCGCAAAGATGTACGCCCTTCTCAAGGGAATGGGATACGCCGGTGCGCATATCAGCGGACATGGGATGACTTTTCCTGACCTGCTGGAAGTGATTGACCATGGCGAAGAGCTATCGCAGCGCTGGCCGGAATTCGTTCATGAATTCGACTACCCCCAGGAGAACGGCTGGTATTTCTTTGAGCGCGACGAAAAGACCGGATTGAACACGACGACGCCGGCCCCGCGAGAAGCGCGTTCTACCGGCGGTATTGTTTATTCCGCATTCCGCGTGCTTCATCATCTCGCCTTCACCAAGGAAGGCGCGCTCTTCAGGCCGATGCGCGTGTTAGCCAAGAGTGTGGACGGAACCGCACTCGAAAGCCCCTATACGAAATGCGAACAGATCATCAAGGGTCTGACGAACGACTGCCGGCACTGCGGTGATTGCGCCATGCTGGATCTGGCTTATCTGTGCCCCATGAGCCAGTGCGCCAAGAATCAGCGCAACGGCCCGTGCGGCGGAAGCCGCGAGGGCTGGTGCGAAGTACATCCCAAGCAGCGCAAATGCATATACGTGCTTGCCTACGAGAGGCTCAAGGCATACGGCGCAGATCAATTGCTAGGAGAGGACCTGGTCCCGCCGCTGAACTACGATTTGAACGAGACCTCCTCCTGGATCAATTTTTATCTCGGACGCGATCATTCAGCGCCAAAACTCAAGATCGAGACAGTGGCGCGAAAAAAGAATCCGAGGTAGTGGCGCGAAATAAGAAAGGACTCATCGATGTTGATTATTGGGGAAAAAATCAACGGTACTCGCAAGCTGGTCAACAAGGCTGTGCAGGAGCGCGACGCCGCCCACATTCGCCACCTTGCGGTTTCGCAGGTTGAAGCAGGCGCCGAAGCGTTGGACATCAACGCCGGCACCTTGCCCGACCGCGAGCCGGATGACATGGTTTGGCTGATCAATACGGTGCAGGAGGCCGTGGACACGCCGCTTTGCCTCGACAGCGCTAACCCTGAGGCACTGCTGGCGGGTATCTCTGCTACCAGGCAAGTGCCGATCATCAATTCCATCAGCATGGAAGAGCAGCGCATCCGCGGAGTTCTGCCAATCGTTGCCAAGCACGGATGCCGGGTTTTGGCTCTAGCGCTGGATGGAAGCACTATTTCGATGAGCTGCGAGGGCCGCATGGCAGTGGTTCGCCGTCTTTTCGGGGAGACCAGAAAAGCCGGCGTGAAGGACGAGGACGTCTTCGTGGACGCACTTATTATGTCGGTGGGGACAGAAAGCGAAGCGTGCCTGACGACTCTGGCGACGATGCGCGCGATTTTGGCCGAATATCCCAAGGCCCACCTTACCGGCGGGCTGAGCAACGTTTCCTTCGGCTTGCCTGCGCGCACGCTTCTCAACCGCGCGTTCCTTACATTGGCAGTGGCGGCCGGCCTCGACTCCGCGATTGCGGACCCGACCGATCGCGGACTGATGGAGACCTTGTACGCAACCAATGCGGTTCTTGGACTCGATCAAAATTGCAGGCAGTACAACCGTGCGTTCCGCGCGGGCAAGATCGGGCCCAAGCTGGAAGAAAGAGCCGAAAAAAAGAAACTGATTGCTGCCGCTGCCGCGCCCTCCTCAAATTAACCGAAAGAAAAGAGCGATATTCGAAGCGCAGCAGGCGGCCGTTGACAACACAGCCGCGATGGGCATCGCGGCTGCATGCATTGGCTTACGGCGGTTCCCCAGTTGCTGTGAAATTTTTAGATCGGGCGTTGTGGCGATCTTCTGAGGGAAGACACCACTTAGCTGCATCGGCTTCACTCTACACCAAATAGAGAACCGCTATCAGGATACGCCATCTCTGGTTAGGTCCCCAGCAGAGTCTTGACGAGGCCGACTGCGCCATTGGCGTTCTCGCTGTAGCCGTCGGCGCCGATTTCCTTTGCGTATTGGTGCGTTACGGGTGCGCCGCCGATGAGCACCTTGACTTGCGTGCGCAGGCCCGCGGTTTGCAGCGCGTCGATGGTCAGTTTCATGGCCGGCATGGTGACGGTGAGCAGCGCCGACATGCAGACCACGTGCGGCTTGCGCTGTTCGACGGCGGCGACAAAGTTTTCCGGCGAAACGTCCGTGCCGAGATCGATGACTTCGAATCCGCTGCCCTCAAGCATGGAGGCGACGATGTTCTTGCCGATATCGTGCAGGTCGCCTTTGACGGTGCCGATGACCACGCGGACCGCCATCTTCTGGCCGGAGGCGGTGAGCAGCGGTTTGAGCAGCTCCATGGCGCCTTTCATAGCGCGGCCGGCGAGCAAGAGCTCAGGAACGAAGTACTCTTCGCACTCGAAGAGGCGGCCGACCTCATCCATGGCGGGAACCATGGACTCCTGAATGAGGGCCATGGGCTCGACGCCGGCGGCGAGGGCGGCTTCCGTGGCGGCATGTGCCTGCTTGGCGTTGCCGTTCAAAATTGCATCGTAGAGATCCTGATTTTGCGCCATCGATACACCTCTCTGCTCCGCGCACCTTCAAAAGGAGATGCATGCCGCGACGATACAGCTTGATTGGAGGCGAAGCGCTTGCTTTAAAACGGCTTCACGCCCGCTTGCGCAGACCGGTTGCGGCGATCTCCCAAAAAACGGATTGATGATTCAAGATAAATCGATTGCAGCAGGACTGGCAACTGAGGGAGAGCGGGGATTCCGGCGCGCGGAACCCACGATGAGACCACGAGGCCGCACGTCTTGTCGCGTCCAAAAGTTCATTCCATAAGTCAAAGCCCCGAAATGCAGGTCCCCATTTGGCTTCGAACGCTTCGCGATCTTCGCTCAGGGCAGGCTTTCGACTCGTCCTAGGCTTTTCTACGCTCAGCGCCGGACTCGCTCAGCGGATGACTGAGCATTCTTGATTCGGGACTTTGGGAGGATACTGGAAGCGGAGCGTGCAATGGCCGTGAAGGTTGCGATCATCGGCGGCGGGATTGTGGGACTGGCGACGGCGCACCAGCTTCTCAAGCGGCATCCCGCGGCAAAAGTGCTGGTTCTGGAAAAGGAGAAGAGCGCGGGGCAGCACCAGACCGGGCAC
>Ga0326727_10009645_pt1 | contig 23564 bp, 24 predicted proteins | sample MB2enrmetagenome_FD_207643 | JGI IMG/M metagenome (GOLD analysis project Ga0326727, IMG submission 207643) | Lab enriched peat soil microbial communities from McLean, Ithaca, NY, United States - MB29MY | ecosystem: Environmental > Terrestrial > Soil > Wetlands > Peat | place: USA: New York... | reverse complement strand
ATGATCCTGCTGCCCTTTTTGGTCTTCCTGCCGCCCCTGCCGCCCGCCCAGCGCGGCCGTGAAACCGCGCTGCTGACGCAGCCCAACATCTCCGAAACCGAGGAGTGGACGAGTGAATCCATCGACCAGATGCAGCGCGAGCAGGTGGCCCTGACCATGCGCGGCGTGCTGGTGGAAACCGAGCGGCCGCCCTCGATGGTGGTCTGGCCGGAAGTCCCCGCGCCGCTCTATTACGAGGAAGACCCGCGCTTTCGGAGCTATGTGGACAATCTGGCGCGCGCCACGCACGCGTACCTGCTGATTGGCACAGTGGCACACACTCCGGCCGGCGCGCCGCTCAACTCAGCCGCGTTGATTTCGCCCGAGGGCGGCCTGATCAGCCGCTACGACAAGGTGAATCTGGTTCCATTCGGCGAATATGTGCCGTGGCCCTTGGGCTTCGCCAACAAGATTTCGACCGAGCTGGGCGACTTTGTGGCGGGCAAGCGGATAGTGGTCTCTCCCGTGGACGGCCACAAGATCGGCGCATTCATCTGCTACGAATCGGTGCTGCCCAATTTCGTGCGCCAGTTCGCGGCCGGCGGCGCCGAAGTGCTCGTCAACATTTCCAACGACGGCTGGTTCGGCAAGAGCGCCGCGCGCAGCCAGCACCTCGAAATGGTACGCATGCGGGCGGCGGAGAACCGCCGCTGGATTCTGCGTTCCACCAACGACGGCATAACGGCGACCATCGATTCCGCCGGCCGCTTGCGGGGAACGCTGCCGTTGTACGTGGAAGCCACGTCCTATACGGGGTTCACGTACATCTCGGAGCGGACGCCGTACACGCGATACGGGGATTGGTTCGTGGTGGTGTGCGCGGCGATGGCGGTAATGGGGTTGCTGGCGGAGGGGAGAAGAAAAATGGCCACGGATGAACACCGATGAACACGGATAAGACAAAACCTTAGCGATTCTTATCGGTGTTCATCGGTGGCTAATTGTTTTCACCCGTGCCGGATCACCAGCACATCGCCATCCTTGACGATGTACTCTCTGCCTTCCAGCTTGAGCAATCCCTTTTCCCGCGCGCCGGCGTAGCCGCCCAGATCCACCAGCGATTTCCAGTTCACAACTTCGGCGCGGATGAACTTCTTCTCGAAATCCGTGTGGATCGTTCCGGCGGCCTTCAGCGCGGTGCTGTGAATGGGGATGGTCCAGGCACGCACTTCGGTTTCGCCGGCGGTCAGGAAGCTCATCAGGCCCAGCAAGGAATAGGTGGCTGAGATCAGCCGCTCCAACCCGGATTCCTGCAAGCCGTAGCTGGCCAGGTACTCGCGCTGTTCCTCCGCCGGCAATTCGGCCAGCTCCGCTTCGATCTTGCCGCACACGGCCGCCGCCGAGACCTGCTTGCGGCCGGCCAGCACGCCTTCGCGGTATTCGCGCTCGCGCTGGTGCAGGCTGCCGGCTTCGCTTTCGCCAAGATTCAGCACGTAGAGCATGGGCTTCTGCGAGAGGAACTGAAAGCCGCGCAAGCGTTTTTCCTCCTCGGCGTCGATCTCCAGTTGGCGCAGCGGGTGGTTCTGTTCCAGCGTGGCTTTACACTTCTCGAGGAGTTCGAATTCGTGGTCCAGCTCGGGGCTCTTGATCTTCTTGCGGTCCTTTTCCAAGCGCTCGAGGCGCTTCTCGATCACCACCAGGTCGCTGAGCATCAATTCCATCTCGACGTCCTCCAGGTCGCGCACGGGATCGAGGGACCCCTTCTCGTGCGGGACGGTGGCGTCCTCGAACAGGCGCAGGACGTGGGCGAAGGCGTCCACCACCCGCAGGCTGGCCAGGTAGCTGGGATCGCACAGGCTCTCCTTGGAAACGGACGGCATGTCCACATATTCCACCGTGGCGTGGGTGACCTTGGGCGGCTCGAAGAGGCGCGCCAGCTCGGCCAGCCGAGCGTCCGGCACTTGCGCCACGCCAGTGCGGACGGCCGTGGAGCCGATGCGAGTTTCCTGGTGGACTCCGGTGAGGATCGTGAACAGGGAAGTCTTGCCTGTCATGGGCAAGCCGATGATGGCGGTTCGCATATTCAGAGCGCTCTACAGGGGAACATCCACCTGGCTAAGGATTTCTTCAATGATGCGCTCGCCCACGTCGGCGCGGCGCTGTACCAGAGTGGTGCGGGTATTGATGACCACGCGATGCGCGAACAGCGGCACGGCGAGGCGTTTCACGTCGTCGGGGATGGCATAATCGCGGCCATCGAGCAATGCCAGCGCCTGCACCGCGCGGTAGAGCGCCTGCGAGCCGCGCGGGCTGACACCCAGCGCGAGCGATTCGTGGTTGCGGGTCTTCTCGACGATGGCCAGCATGTAATCCACCAGCGCCTCTTCCACGGTGACGCGGTGCACGGCCTCCTGGAGCCGCAGGACGTCCTCGGCCAGCAGCCCCGAGGCCGCGGCCTCCGGCAGCCCGCGTTCGGAGTGGCGCACAATCTGGCGCTCGCTGGCCAAATCCGGGTAGCCGATGCGCAACCGCATCAGAAAACGGTCGAGCTGCGATTCCGGCAGCGGGTAGGTGCCGTGATGCTCCACGGGGTTTTGCGTGGCGATCACCATGAACGGCTGCGGCAGCGCGTGCGACTTGCCATCGATGCTGACCTGGCCCTCGTTCATGGCCTCGAGCAGCGCCGATTGCGTTTTCGGGGTGGTGCGATTGATCTCATCGGCCAGCAGAAAATTGCTGAAGATGGGTCCAGGCTTGAATTCGAAGGCTTCCGAGTGGGCGTTATAGATGGTGACGCCGAGGACGTCGCTGGGAAGCATATCGCTGGTGAATTGCAGCCGGTGGAAGCGGCAGGAGACCGCGCGCGCCAGGGCCTGCGCCAGCGTGGTCTTGCCGACGCCGGGCACATCTTCGATGAGCAGATGGCCGCGCGCCAGCAGGCAGACGACGGAGAGCCGGACCACTTCCGGTTTGCCGCGAATAGTCCCGCCAAGGGCCGTCTCCAACCCGGCCAGCCTGGCGAGGATTTCGGGCGAGAATCCAACCGGCGGGGCGACCATAGATTCCCGCTGGGACATTACAGGTTCATCATACTAAAGATCGGCAGGACGCGGCCTTGGGAGCGCGGTGGTGTGGTGGCGGCGTATCGCATTTTCGGCTAAACTCGAATTTTGCCCGCCACTCGAGGGCGCGTAGCTCAGTTGGTTAGAGCGCCTGCTTCACACGCAGGAGGGCCACGGTTCGAGTCCGTGCGCGCCCACCATTAGAATCAATGAGATACAGACTCCTGGGTTGACCTCCTACCTATCGCGCAGGCGATCAGCTAATCCGCGCTAATCGAATCTGTGGCTTACAGGCCGCGCAGTTCCAGAATCGGGCTCGCTGTCCGCCCAAATCCGCCCAAGATTAGACTCAGCCGTTCAGGAAGCCACTGGGGCGAACCGATGGTGAGGGATCGAAAGGTCCGGCAGGGCTTGTCAATATAGTTCCAATTAGTTCCAATATGGAAAGATATTGACAGATCTCCCTGCGGGAGTCCAGGAAGACGTCAGACAATGCCGCGCTCGCGTTTCGACGAACTTGTAGTGATTGGAAGGTAGACTGCATGAATCGAATGCCAGCGTCTCAAGCTGGACGTCGCGGGTTCGAGTCCCGTCTCCCGCTCCATGTTTCCGCGGCCCATTGATTTCATAATCAGTTCGAGGCTGCGGTCCCGTCGAGCGCGGCTCGAAACAGCAATGTGGCGCATGCGACCGCGGAATACCTGCATGATCCCGCTCGCAGCTCGCAAGTTGCTGATTCTCATAGAGACGAATGGCGACGCTCAGCCTGATCAGCTGGCACCGGAAACTGGATTCGTTGGAACTCGCACCAACGGTAGTTGCGTGGAGAGTGCCTGTCAGGGCGCAGACAGCCGGCTGTGAACCTTCATCATTTCAACGGTCAGACGTTCCTCGTCTTCCGTTGTTAGGCGGCTCTCAGCGAGGCGGAACAACTGATCCTCTTCCTCTACGATGTGGTGCTGGATAAGATCGTAGAGTTCAGTGCCGAACAGCCGCACGTCATCGAGCCAGCGAGACTCGGGAGTCGGTGGCGGATCTGACAAAAGGTCCCCAACGTGTTGCTCCACTTCGCGAACATCGGCATGCTGCTGGTCCATTTGGGCCAGCAAATCGGGAAACGCCGGTCGTAAGCTCGGGTAGAAGATGACCTCCTCTTTCTCGAAATGAATCGAGGACAGGCGCCGAATGTCTCGGACGGCTGCCTGTGCGTCCGCAATCAGTTCAGGGCCGAGCAGCCGTAAAGCTGCCAGGAGACGGTCAAGGTACACCTCCATCTCGCGGTGGTCCTCTCGGAGGTTGTCACAGGCCGAGGAAGCGGTCATGGCGTGTCCTCTCGTTTGCCGTTCCCCGGCGAAGCCAAGGGCGCTCCTTTCCCGGTGGCCGACATCCCCCGGGCGCCATGAACACAGGGCTCTTGGCTTTGACACAATGCTCCAAATCCTGCGTCATGATTGTCCTAGCCTCGATAACTTCGTAGAACTTGGGCGTGGGTTTGGCGTTCAACACTGGCGTCATCTCCTCATCCGGTTTCAGCTGGCTGTCGCCAAAGTCGACCACTTCATAGTCAGCCTCACGCAACATCCCGACCAGATACTTCGAGTCACCTATGCGTTTCTGTGTCCCTGGCAGCGCTGTATGCGAATCAGCCATTGTTCTTCTCCAGCAGGGCCCGTGCTCGCCTGCAGACATTCTCAACGGTAAACCCGTATTCGCGCATCAGCATCGGTGCGGGCGCGGAGGCCCCGAAGTGGTCGAGGCCTATCACGTCGCCAAGATCGCCGACGTAGCGATGCCATCCCTGCGTCGCTCCTGCTTCCACAGCCAGCCGAGCGCGGATCGAAGGCGGAAACACGGAGCGGCGATATTCTTCCACTTGCGCATCGAACAACTCCCAACTGGGCATAGACACGAGGCGCGTCTGAATATTCTGCTTTTCCAGTTCGCGCTGCGCTTCGACGACCAGGCTCACCTCCGATCCGGTCGCGATCAAAATGATCTCGGGCCGGCCGTTCGCCGCCTCGGCCAGGATGTAGGCCCCACGTTTAAGCCCAGCGGCGGAGGCATAGCGGTTGCGGTCGAGGGTCGGCACATCCTGGCGGGTCAGGACCAACGCGACTGGATGGTCCGGCGTTTCAATCGCGACGCGCCAAGCGTACGCGGTTTCGGCCGGTTGTAGCGCGCCGCAAGAGACGCTTCCGAAATCGCCATGCCCACGCCGTTGCCGAAGCCCTGCCCGAGCGGGCCGGTGGTGGTTTCCACGCCAGGCGTCACACCGCGCTCCGGATGACCAGGCGTAATGCTGCCCCATTGGCGGAATTGTTTGATCTGGTCGAGAGACAGATTGTAGCCAGTGAGGTGCAGCCAGCTGTATAGCAGCATCGAACCGTGCCCGGCCGACAGGACGAAACGGTCCCGATTGGGCCATTGCGGATTGATCGGATTGTGCCGAAGAAACCGTGTCCACAAGACATAGGCCATGGGCGCGGCGCCCAGGGGTAGACCCGGATGGCCGCTATTGGCCTTTTGCACCGCGTCAACCGACAGGAAGCGGATTGTGTTGATCGACAGTTGATCCAGTTGCGCCGGATTGAGAGTTGTCTTGGTTGCCGTGCTCATTGCTCATTTCTCCTTGGCTGATACAGGAAAACATACAAGTCCACCGCATAGAAGACTGGGCCCGCTTTCGATCTGAGATCCTTATGCGAACGCTTAGCATGATTTCCCGCATCCGGGCCACTCGGCACCTGAGGACCCTCCGTCATCCCTGGTGTTGGACTTGAGGCGCGCCTCTCGGCATTGCAGGGATCCGGCGGCAACACGCGTGAATCGAGCATTGTGAAACCGCGCTGTGTTTGCACCTCTTAGACGGCTCGACACACGATCTCAAATGCCCGGTTGGATTCATCTGCATTCCTGTCGCAGGCGAGAGCGTTCGGCCTGCCAACGGGGGTTCCATCGCAGCAGAATGCACCATACGGATTACTTCTTCTGTGCGGAATGGTTTCAGCAGCAGATCATATCCGCCGACGTTGAGCACCTCCGCCCACAGTGCGTCGTCCGCCAACCTGGACGTCACAATGAACATCGGTGGCTTGGGCGCGCGACCGAGGATATCCCAAAGTTGGCGCCAATCCCCGTCCGCCAAATCGCGGTCACAAATAACGATCGCAGGCCTTGCCCGGCGGAATACGTCAATTGCTTCCCCGCACGTGCCCGTCCATTGCAGTTCCCATCTGCACGGGCCGATGATTCGCTGTAGTGCGGCCCGGTCTTCCCGCGTGGGCAGTACCGCCATGAGGCTGGAGCGAGAGTCCGCACCCTGTCCCAAGTGTTCCACGAGCCACCGTTTTCGGCCTTGCGGTGTCTTCGCGCTCAACGCTTTGCCTCCTTTTCTATACTTTCGGGCTTTTAAGGGAAGATCACAATAATCCGTTTGTCACATACCTAGGTACATCCGTTATGGCCGAAGGCGGTACAGAGCGCTTCTAGATGAGACCGCGCTGCATGGCGTGCATCACGGCCTCCAAGCGGTTATGGGTGCGGAGCTTCTCGTTGATGCTGTGCAGATGATTCCGCAGCGTGGGCAGAGTGATCCCCAACTCGCGGGCGATCTCGGAAGAGTTCTTGGCTTTCGCGAATAAGCGAAGGATTCGCTGCTCTTGCTCGGTAAGCGGCGAGACGGGCGCCGCCCGAGTGTTGTGATCAGCGACGGCCACCATTTCTTTGGAGATCTCCAGCATCTTGGCAAGCAACTCTTCGCTCCTCCGACGACGCGAAATGTCTCGAGCCAAGTGCACAACCAGGCGGCGGTTGCGCCGGGGTTCTTCAAAAACGAGGGTGGAAACGTTCACCCACAGCCTCTCGCCGGAACGTGTTTTGACCTCGAGGTCAAAATCCGGAATTCCCAGCTTCTGCGCAGCGCATTGCTGAACGCTGCAGTCCCCGATACAGACCTGCGTGCCGAGGGCGCCGTGACCGTCTAGAACTTCATAGCACGCCCGGTTCAGCACGTCCGCCGATGAGTATCCAAACAGCCGTTCCGCCGCCTGGTTCCACGAGCAGATCTGACCTTCCCTGGTTACCGCAAACGCGGCGTCTGCCGTCCTCTCCAGAAATGCGAACAGCTCTGCCTCCAGCATCCCGGCCTTCCCGCCTCAGTAACGAGGGCTTCAATTCCATTATGCGTCAAATGCGCCGACGCCTTCTCCGGCAAAAGCCACGAATTCTGCGGCGCCGTGACTTAAGTCCTATCCGCGGCGGCCAGGCGGCGGCATTCTCAAAACATGAAGCAACTGGACATCGACACATTTCACGATTTCAGCGACGAAGAGATCTCCCGCCGGATCCTGATGGAGGATCCCGTCATGCGCGTAGTGCTTGTTTCGCTACGCGCCGGGCAGGCTCTGCCCGAGCATGCGGCGAACTGGCTGGTGACGGTCTATTCCGTCGGGGGTCGCGTTCTTTTCTATGAGTGGACGGAGTGCTGCGACATGGTTCCGGGTGCACTAATCCGCCTCGCGCCTGGCCGGCCACACCACCTGGAGGCGAAGGAGGACTCGCGCCTGCTGGTCGGCGCGGAAGTGGCGGCGCGCATCGAGGAAAACTGCATCGGCTCGCTGGATGGGCCGGTGGTGCGGGTCGCCGCCAAAGACACGTTCGTCCCTTCGGCGCCGGATCTCGAATTGGCTGTACTGCCTTCGGTCGCCGGCTTGCGGCTTGGGGCTGAAAAAGCACTGGCTTTCTGAACTGGGGCCGTTGCCTTGACGTGCACCCATGACGGAAGTGTTGATTCCCATGACAAACGGACCATTGCCAGGCGACGCCGTTAGGGCGACAGTAGGAACTGATGGTAGTCCAAGGAGAGAGAAGTCCGCTTGCTTTTCGGCCGGCCCCCGTCCACCACGCCATGGCTTATGTCTGTGAATGCGGGGAAAAATGGTTCTTTGCGCGAGACGAAGTAAACTCCAAGGAAGCGCGCACCTTGAAATGCGCTTGCGGTAGAATGATCGTGATCGAGGACGGCATTGTCTATGGCACAGGCTATCCGCGCTCTGGCTCCAGCAAGCGGACCGCCTGACGCCGCCAACGAGCAGCAAGATGAAACTGAGGTTACAGGGCAATTCGTTGCGGCTTCGCCTGACCCGCTCCGAAGTCATGTACTTGTGCGAAGCCGGCATAGTGGAGGAATCCGTGGACTTCGGAATAGGCAATGCGCTGATCTACCGGATTCAGAGTCTCGGCGTCACGGATCCAATACATGCCGTGTTCTGCAACCACTCCATTACAGTCCGTGTTCCAGCCGAGTCAGTCGGACTTTGGGCTGCGGCGGACGAGGTTGGGCTTTATGCGCAGCAAGGCGCGTTGAAGATAGCAGTAGAAAAGGATTTCCGTTGCCTGACGCGGAGACCGGACGAGTTGGAACCCGATGCCTATCCCCATCCGGACCAATGAATCTGAGTACGGAACAGGAGGACCGCCATGCCAATTGTGATCGGCGCAAAGCGCGAAAGTGATTTCACGGATCCTATCGGTATGCTCGGAGATTGTCACCGCCGCATAGAACGCTTTCTCGATGCTCTGTTGACGGTCGCCACCGGCGCGAAGGGTAGTGCCCTCACCAACGAGCAGCAGGCCGATTTGGCAACGGGCCTGCGCTACTTTCGCGAGGCGGCTCCCAAGCACACCGCTGATGAAGAAGAAAGCTTGTTCCCGAGATTGTGCCGACTCGATCACCCCGACCTGCATCCGCTCGTTGCGAGAATCGATTCTCTACAACAGGATCACGAATGCGCCGAGAGAAGCCACCGCGAGGTGGACCATCTGGGTCAACTGTGGTTGGCAAATGGCTGGCTGTCACCTCAGGACGCAGAACATTTGGCAACCGTGCTCACCCAGCTTGCAGAGCTATACCGCCGCCACATCGCCATGGAAGATACGGAGGTCTTCCCCTTCGCCGCAAACGCTCTCGCCTTGTCCACCCGCCACGCCATAGGTGCCGAAATGGCTGCTCGCCGCGGTATTGTTAGCATTGCGGCTCACACGCTCACAACGGGACAGGGCGACTCGCGGATAATGTCGAATGCGTGAGTGCGCAAACGCGCGTTATCAGCGGCGCCGCGGCCAATAACCACCAGATCGGCATTCAGGCTGCCGGCGGCAGTGCGCAAGGCTTTGGAAACGTCGCCTGATTCCACTACGGCCTCCACGTGTATGCCCGCGCTTTGCTGCACTTTCGCGATTACCTCGCCGGCATCGGCAAGCAAACGCCGTCGCCATTCGTCCGCGTAGTAGCCCTCGCCTGGTGAGTCGAGCCGTGGAACGACGTGCAGTAGCGTCAGCCTCGACCTGAATTCCGACGCTAAGCTGGCGGCCCAACGCAGGACATTCGCACTATGCGGGCCCAAGTCGACTGCGCAGACGAGATGGCCCAATTTGATCCATTCCGCAGGAGGGCCCTGCGCGACGTGTGCTCCGGTCCACACCGCACACGCGGTGTCGTGCAGAACCTTGGAAGTCACTGAACCCAGGAGGAGGCGGCGGAATAGGGTGGAACCATGGGTGGGCATCATGATCAGGTCCGAGCGGTCTTGGACCGCCTGGTCGGTGATGACCTCGGCAGGATCACCCTCACGTAGTATTCGTCGAGTGTTGAGATGATTCAGCGCTGCGCAAAGAAAATCGTCCAGTTCTTTTGCGGCTTTCTTTCGGCGAGTGTCGTTCAGTGCCCGTGCTTCCGGCGAGAGGTCGTCAATCGGGGAGATCACGTGCAGGAGGGTCAACTCTGAGTGAAAGTGTTCGACCAGGGGAATCGAGTAGCGGGCTCCACCAAGGCAGCGCTCGGAGAAATCAATCGGTAACAGGATCTTCGCAAGTTTGAACATCGTTTTGCCCTTTCAAGCCAACCCGGCTAACGCGTTTCGGATCATACTCAGCAATGGCCCAGGGAACACGCCAAACCAGACTAAGAGAGCGGCCAATAGTGCGAGGACCAGGCTTCCTGCCGGCGCGAGCCTGGACACGCTAGCCGGCCTTTCGGCCGGCTGGCCGTACATCACGACAACAATGCGCAAGTAGTAGAAGAGTCCGATGGCGCTCGTGATTACCAGAATGACAATCAGCGCCCACATGGCCGAGGAAGCTCCGGCCGCGACAACGTAGAATTTGCCGATGAAGCCGGCGGTGATGGGAATGCCGGCCAACGACAGCAGCATCGCGGTGAAGACCGCCGCCAGCGCCGGGCGGCGCCAGAACAAGCCCCGGTAGTCCTCTAAGTCTTCAGCTTCACTGGAGCCGTCCGATAGGACTGTGACCACGCCGAACGCACCCATGGTGGTCACAAAGTACGAAACCAAATAGAAGGTGACGGCGGTGGGGCCGAGATCGCCGGCGGCCTGAAATGCCACCAGCAGATATCCCAGGTGCGCGATGGAGGAGTATGCCAGGATGCGCTTCACGTTGTTCTGCAGCAGCGCAAGAAGGTTGCCCACGATCATGGAGGCGATCGCGATGATGCTGAACACAATGAAGACTGGCGCGAGATCGTGCGCGCCGGAGCGATAAAAGAAGCGTAGCAGCAGCGCGAACATGGTGCCTTTTGAAACGGTGGCGATATATGCCGTAACGGGCGCCGGCGCGCCTTGGTACACGTCAGGCGTCCAGAGGTGAAAGGGAACCACCGCGAGTTTGAATCCGAAGCCGGTGACGATCAGGGCCAGGCCGGGCAAAACGAGCCAGCGATCGAAGTCCGCGCGCGCGAGCCGTACTACGATTTCCGCAAACTGCATGGCGCCGAGAGCGCCGTAGATCAGTGCCATTCCGAACAGGAGGAAGGCGGCAGAAGCCGCAGCCAGCACGAGGTACTTAATGCCGGCTTCAAGAGGCAGTGGCCGGGAATACCGGTAGGCGATCATTCCGTACAATGCCACGCTGAGTAGTTCGAGTCCCAGAAGTAGCGAGACAAAATGGCTGCTGGCCACGAGTACCGTCGAACCGAGCGTGGCCACGAGCAACAGGATGTAGAGTTCGTCATGGTCACCTTCGCAGCGTTCAAAATACCCGTACGACAGCAGCACGAATGCCATGCTGGCGGCCACGATGAGCCCAATGTAAAACAGGGCATAGCGGTCGAGCATCAGCAGCGGCGTGACCTGGAGCGGCACTACCGGCGCGGCGATCCACAGGGCCGCGAAGGCCGCTGCCAGGCCGGTGAAGGCTAGAGTGGCGGAGAGCCTATGGTCCCGATGCACCGCGACCGCAAGCATGACAAGGACCGACGTACCGGCGACGATCAGCAACGGCAGCGGTGCGATCAGTTCATTTCCCGTCACGCTCATCTCTCTGAAGCCAGGTGCTCCAATCGCGCCATGACCGGCTGGAAAGTATCCAGCACGGGCCGCGGGTACAGGCCCAACCAGAGCAGGGTCACGATCATCAGCGCTACCACCAGACCCTCACGCGGCACCAGGTCTGCAATCCGCCAGTCGTGCGTATTGGGCCCCTGGAAGGCCCGCTGAACCAGCCGCAATGCGTAAAACGTGGCGAACAGGACCCCCACCGTGGCCAACGCGGTCAGAACGATGCTCTGCCGGTAGGTGCCCAGCAGAACCAGGAACTCCCCCACGAAATCCCCAAGACCGGGAAGCCCCAAGGATGCGAGTGCGAGAAACAGGGTCGCGCCGCTCAGGCGGGGAGCGGTGCTCCAGAGGCCGCCCATGCGGTCCATTTCCCGGGAATGAATGCGATGCTGCAACGCGCCCACCAGAATGAACAAAGCACCCGTGCTGATGCCGTGGCAAATCATGGTCATGACCGCTCCCTGAAGTGCCAGGTCATTCCAGGCGAAGATGCCCAGAAGGACGAAGCCCAGGTGGCTGACGCTGGTGTACGCGACCAGGCGCTTCAGGTCGGTCTGTCCCAAGGCCAGGATCGCGCCGTATAGAATTCCAGCCGCTCCCAGCGCCATGGCCACGGGAGCGAACGTGTGGGCGGCATGGGGAAAAAGCGGCACCACGAACCGCAGCATTCCGTAAGCACCGGTCTTCAACAGGAGGCCGGCGAGTATTACGCTGCCGGCGGTGGGCGCTTCGGTGTGGGCATCGGGCAACCAGGTGTGTAGCACTACCACCGGTAGTTTCACGGCGAAGGCGACGAAGAAGCCGAGCATGATCCACATTTCGGCAGTCGGAGACATTGCCGTCCCCAGCAACTCCTCGTACTCGAACGTGTAGATACCGGTGGCGCGGTAATGCAGGAAAAACAGGGCCAGGATGGCAATCAGCATCAACAGCCCGCTGAGTTGCGTGAAGAGGAAAAACTTCACGGCAGCGTACACACGGTTCTCGTGTCCCCAGATGGAGATCAGGAAGTACATCGGGACCAGCATCAGTTCCCAAGCGAAGTAGAACAGGAAGAGATTGACAGCGAGAAACACGCCGGCGATACCGGCCAGTATCCAGAGCAGATTCAGGTGGAAGAAGCCGGCGGCCTCCGTGATTTCGTTCCAGGATGCCAGCACGGAAAGGATGCCAAGGAAGAACGTGAGCATCAGGAGCAGGAGGCTCAGGCCATCGAGGGCAAGGTGAAAACGGATGCCGAACTGCGGAATCCACGCCCAATCGGCTTGCGCGAACCAGGTATGGAGGCCCGCGTGGAAATTGCCTATCCACAGCGACAACGCGAGGACGAAATCGATCAGCACAGCGATCAATGCGATCCAGCGAGTGGCCGAGGCGCTCCAGCGCGCCACCGTCCACGCCAGGACGCCGGCGATCAGCGGAATCAGGATGAGCCAGAGCAGAATCATAAGAACATCACGATCGCGACAAATGCCACGGTGCCGCCGGCAATCCATGCGGCGTACCAGCGCAGTTTGCCCGTTTCCGTGAGGCTGAGAACGCGATAACAGACGGTGGTCAGGCTCGCCAGGCCATCGTAAATGGAATCGACCACATCCGCTTTGTTCACGCGTGCTATCCAAACCACCGGTCGCACGAAGAGCCGATCGTAGAGCCAGTCCATTCCCCAATCCGAGAACCAAAACTGGTGTAACACCCGGCCCGCCGGGTTTTCGACCATCGCGGTGGCCAGCCTGGGGTTGCGCTGATAGACGAACCAGGCGCCCAGAAGACCGCATAGAAAGGCGAGGGCCGCGGCTAAGCCTGATGAGGTTTCGGTTATACCCCCAACTGCCTCCGGCAGCGTGGGGAGCGCCCTCGCGATGAACCTTGCGAACAGCGCCTTGTCGAAACCGCCGACAATCGACAGGACCGCCAGCACGCAGACGGGAATCGTCATGGCGAGGCCCGGCCGGCTGGTGACGGGAGTGCGCACCAGTCCGAAGAAGACCAGGAAGATGAGCCGGAACGTGTACAGCGACGTCAATACGACGCCGGCGATACCCGCCGCCCAAAGGCCCGTGCTGCCGGCGGCGGAACTACCGGCGCTCCACAGGATGAGGTCCTTGCTGTAGTAACCGGCGGTGATCAGCGGGAGGCCGGCCAGAGAGCATCCCGCGATGAGGAACGTCCAGAAGGCGATTGGAAGCTCCTTGCGAAGCCCGCCCATTCGAAAGATGTTGTGCTCGTGGTGCAGCGATTCGATGATGATGCCGGCTGCCAGGAACAGCAGAGCCTTGAAGAACGCGTGCGTCATGAAGTGGAAGATGGCGGCGCCCCAGGCGCCAACGCCCAGCGCCAGAAACATGTAACCGATCTGGCTTACCGTGGAATACGCCAGGACGCGCTTGATATCGTTCTGCGTCAAGGCGCTGAAACCGGCCATCAAAAGAGTGGCGGCTCCGATCGCGGCGACTGCGAACTGGACAGGCGGGGCCAGTTCGAAAAGGACATGCGTGCGTGCGATGAGGTAGACGCCCGCCGTCACCATGGTGGCCGCATGAATCAGGGCGCTGGTCGGGGTGGGACCGGCCATCGCATCCGGCAACCAGGTTTGCAGGGGCAGTTGCGCCGATTTTCCCACCGCCCCACCAAGCAGCAGCGCCGCCGCCGCGATCGCGTATGCCGATCCAGCGGACCATTGGCCTTGTGCCGCGTGCAGCAGATCCTGGATGCGGAGCGTCCCCAGGCTATGGAACAACAGAAACAACCCGATTGCCATGGCGGTATCGCCCACGCGTGTCACGATGAAGGCTTTTCGCCCCGCGAGGCCGTTCACCGGATCCTGGTACCAGAACCCGATGAGCAGATAACTGCACAACCCGACGCCCTCCCAACCGAGGTACAGCAGCAGGAGGTTGTCTGCCAGCAGCAGCGTCACCATGCAGGCCACGAACAGGTTCATGTAGGCGAAGAAGCGGCTGTAACCCTCGTCGGTCCGCATGAATTCGGCGGAATACAAGTGGATCAAGAAGCTAACGAACGTGACCACCAACATCATCACCAGTGAGAGCGCATCCAGATAGAAGGCGATCTGCGGGCGGAAGGAGCCGATGTCGATCCACGTCCAGAGGGTCTGCGTGTACATTCCGCTCGCCGGCCGTGCGCTCAAGAACACGGTGGCAATGAGGATGGAAATGAAGGCAGATGCGGCGACGGTCCCTACACCGACCATGGTGACGGTCCTGTGAGACATCCGAGACCCGAGCACCGCGAGCGCCAAAGCGCCCGCGAAGGGGATTGCCGGGACCAACCAGAGCAACTCGAGCATCTCAACCCTTCATCCGGCTGATGGCATCGGTATCCAACGACTTGTACTGGTGATAGAGTTCCAGCACCAACGCCAGGCCCACCGACACCTCCGCCGCGGCCATTGCCAGAATGAACAGAAACACCACCTGGCCATCCGGCTGGCGCCATCGCGCGCCGGCCACAACAAAGGCCAGCCCGGCGGCATTCAGCATGACCTCGATCGACATCAAAATGAAGATCACATTTCTCCGCACCAGAACCCCGGTCAGGCCCAATGCAAAGAGGGCTGCGGCGAGTAGGAAACCATCGCGCATGGGAACCAATTCCATCACCTGAGCTCCCGGCTGGAGGTTGGTCGCCATCCCAGGTGATACGCTCCCACGAGCCCACCCAGCAGCAGCATTGATGCCAACTCCACACCGATCAGGTACGGCCCGAACAGCGATGCTCCCACTTCGCGTGGCCCGATCATTGCCCCTCCGAGACTCCTTCCGGAACTCGCGGCCAGCAGGTAGACGAACTCAGCCATCAGGATGGCAGCAAGTATCAAAGGCCCTGTCCACATGGAGGGTTTGAGGAGTGCGCGCTCCGCACGGGCCGCCTCTTCACCCAGGTTCAGCAGCATCACTACGAACACAAAGAGCACCATAATTGCGCCCGCATAGATGATCACCTCCAGCGCGGCGATGAACGGCGCGCCGAGCGCGTAGAAGACCAGCGAGACGGCCAACAGCGAAACGATCAGATACAGCAGCGCGTGTACCGCATGGAGGCGGGTGATCATCAGGGCCGTGGAGAGAATCGCCACCGCGCCCGCGCCGTAAAACACGATCGTCATAGGCTGCTCACGGCAGGAGGCTGTGCAGGTCCACGGGACGGCCTTCGTTTTCAGCCTCGCCCTTATCCTTTCCGCCGATCTTGACGCCAGCCACGCGCCAATAGTTATAGCCGGGGTATTTGCCGGGACCGCTGATCAGCAAATCTTGTTTTTCGTACACCATGTTTTGCCGGTGGTACTCGCCCATTTCAAAATCGGGAGTCAGTTGGATCGCATACGTGGGACACGCCTCCTCACATAGGCCGCAGAAAATGCACCGCGAGAAATTGATGCGAAAAAATTCCGGGTAGCGCCTGCCGGTGGGATCTTCCGTGGCCTGCAGAGCGATGCAGTCCACGGGACAAACCACCGCGCAAAGATAACAGGCCACACAGCGCTCGCCGCCGTCCGGATCGCGCGAAAGAATGATGCGGCCGCGGTACCGGGGCGACAGGTATGGCTTCTGTTCGGGATACTGAATCGTTACCCGTTTATGAAACATGTGCAGAAGCACGTACCAGATGGTCCGGATGATGCTGAACATTTCATTTGCTCCATGCGAGCGTTACAGCGCCCGTGACTAACAGGTTGGCCAATGACAGGGGTAACATCACTTTCCAGCCCCAGGACATCAATTGGTCAAAGCGTGGCCGTGGCAGAGATGCCCGCAGCAGGATGAAAAAGCAGATAAAGAAGAATGTCTTGAGCAGGAACCAGACAATGGGGGGAAGCACGGGTCCCAGCCAGCCGCCGAAGAAGAGAATGCCGATCAGCGAGGAAATCAGGATCACCCCGAGATATTCGCCGACGAAGAACATGCCGAACTTCATGCCGGAATATTCGGAGTGGAAGCCGGCAATCAATTCACTTTCCGCTTCGGGCAAATCGAACGGCAGCCGCCGGGTCTCGGCCACACCGGCGATGAGGAACAGGAGGAAGCCGAGAAACTGCGGCACCACGAACCAGAGATGCCGTTGGGATTCGACAATCGTAGACAAGTCGAAGGAACCTGCAAGCAGCACGACGCCCATGAGCGACAGCCCCAAGAAAACTTCGTAGCTCAGCATTTGGGCCGCGGCTCGGAGGCCTCCAAGCAGCGAGTACTTGTTGTCCGAGGACCACCCAGCTAATGCCACGCTGTACACTCCGAGCGAAGACATTGCCAGCACGAACAGCAGGCCGACATTCAAGTCGCTGACGATTATGCCCGGCGCGATCGGCAGTACGGCGAAGGACATGAGCACGGTCACGACGATCACCGCCGGAGCGAGAACGAAGACGGCTTTGTCTGCAAACGGTGGAATCCAATCCTCTTTGAAGAAGATCTTGATCATATCCGCCAGCACTTGAAGCAACCCAAAAGGACCTACCCGATTCGGCCCATATCGGTCTTGCCACAATGCCAGGAGCCGGCGTTCGAGCCAGATCAGCCCGGCCGCCAGCGTGAGTGCCACCACAAGCACGCCGATGATGCAGAGGATGGGATAGGGGCTGGTCATGGGACTCGGGAGATCCTGCTCCACACTGGCAGATCCAGGCCGGCAAACGGCGGCACTCCCGTGGGGACGCCGGCTTGACCTCGGGGCAGATCCTTCATGATCTTCACTGGAAGACGTTGGCCGAACAGCTCCACTTCCTTGCCGAAACTCGAGGCCTCTTGCGGGTTGAGCGCGACGTACGGTTCAGGAGACAGTTCCACGATGGCCGGCGCCGAGCGGCTCAGTTCCTCAGAGCCAAAGATGTGATAGAGCGGAACCACCAGCCATTCGTCTTCCCGGGTTTCGAACGCAGGGGGCAGTTGCCCAAAGAAACGGAACTCGGTTCCGCTTCGCTCAATGATCCGTACCCCCGGGTCGCCCTGTCGCAGTGGACCGCCGATCTCAGCCTGAAACTTATTCACCGCCTGAATGGAGTTCCATCCAGGCGTCCAGAAGAACGGGAGCAGGGCAGAAGGCGGCTGGTCCGGGTTTCCTTCCATGGAAAACGAGAGGGGCGAGTCGGGATCGTCGGGCGGCTTCGGTTCGTGGACGCTGATATTGGCCAGCATGGAGGTGCGGCCGCTGTAGCGATGCGGCTCGCGCGGGACCTTCGCGTCCGCCATGCGGAAGTCGGCGGATGGAGCCGCGCGGGCGACAGCGGCGAGTTGCGGCATCTCGGCAGCGAGCGCCGCGACGACGTCATCCAGCGTTTTCCACGATCTCAGCCAGCGCCAGCTTTCCTGAATTGGAGCGGGCGGCAGGAAAACCCGGAAGAAACGCTGCGCCCGCCCTTCGCTGCTCACCAGAGTGCCATCTCCTTCGGCGAAGGTGGCTGCCGGCAGAACCAGTTCCGCTTTCGTCGTGGTTGCGGTTTCCAGGTGGTCGAGAGCCACCACGTGCTGAAAGCGTGCCAGAAACTTGTCTACAACCACTGCGGGGAGCCGCCGGTAGAGGTCGTTTTCAAGAATGATGACCGTGTCAGCCTCGGCTTCGAGCGCCGCATCCAGCGCAGGAGAGTCCATCAGCGCGAGGCCGAGGCTATTGCACTCCGGCGCGGTGAATGCCAACGAGGCGCCAGGCAATGCCCACGCCACATTCGTCGCAGCCTGGATGAGCGCCTTGCTGCGATTACTTGGACCTGAGATGACGAGAGGGCGTTTGGCGGTCCTCAGCGCTTGGGCGATTTCCGCCGCCAGAGCCAATATCGGTTCCGAAAGGTCTGACGGCGCAGGCGCAGATGGATCCAACGCGTTCGCCACCGCGAAGCCAAGCCGTGCCAGGTCGTCGGGTGCAGCGCGATATTCGCGCGTGGCGATGTCATCCAGACGCGTGGCGCCGGTGCTGGCGATGAACAGGGGCCCTCTCTCCTCCTGCACCGCCTCGCGCACCCCATGGTCCATCCAAAGCGGGATACGCAGTCGCTCGGCGATCTGCATGGGCTGCTGGCGCACTGACTGCCGCAGGCTCAGTGCCATTCGCGGTGCAACGCTGGTGACGTCTTCGCCCAGGATGAACACAGCATCGGCGGATTCCACTTCATGCAACGACGGGGTATGCGCTGGACCGTTGCTCAGGATGTCCAACATCAGCTTCAGCAAACGAGATTCGGTGGCGGGAATGCCGGCATAGAACCGTCCTTCACCAACGAGCGATCGCAACGCGAAGTTACTCTCGAGCGATGCGCGCGGCGACCCGATTCCGATCACCTTCCCCGACGCAAGTTCTCGCAGGTAACCGAGCGCGGCCTCCGCGGTAGCGATCTGACCCTTGCACAAGGGTTGCCGGATCCGCCGTTCGCTGTTCACAAACTCATACCCGAACCGACCGCGGTCGCAGAGAAAGTAGCCGTTGACCTCACCGTTGTAACGGTTCACCACCCGCCGCAACATTCCGTAGCGCTCGGCCGCGGTGATGTTGCATCCCAGGGCACAATGCACGCACACAGAGGGCGCCATTTGCAGGTCCCACTTGCGCGTATAATGCCGCTTCAGCGTGGCATCGGTGAACACACCGGTGGGGCAGACCTCCACGAGATTACCGGCGAATTCGTTTTCCAGAACTCCGTCGCGATCCCGGCCGAAAAAAACGATGTTGCGCAAAGCAAATGCGTTCAGATCGTTTCCTCCCGCGTACTCGCGGTAGAAACGCACACAGCGGTAGCACTGGATGCAGCGGTTCATTTCGTGATTCACGAAGGGGCCCAGGTACTGATTTCGAAACGTTCGCTTTTCGAATGTGTAGCGTCGATAATCGTGGCCCGTCATTACGGTCATGTCCTGCAAGTGGCACTCGCCGCCTTCATCGCACACCGGACAGTCGTGCGGATGGTTCAGCATCAGGCCTTCGATAATGGCCGCCCGAAACTCGACCGCCTCCGGGTCCTGAATCGAGATGCGGGCGCCTTCGGCGGCAGGCGTCATGCAGGCCATCACGATCTTGCCGCGCCGGTCCGCCTCGTCCTTGAACTGCTTGACGGCGCATTGACGGCAGGCGCCCACCGAGCCCATGGCAGGGTGCCAGCAGAAATATGGCAGATCCATGCGCAGTTGCAGGCAGCCGTGCAGGAGGTTCTGCTTCGGATCCATTTCATAGGCTTGGTTGTCTACGTACACGGTTGCCATGTTCATTTCCACGGACAGCGCTTTTCGTCGATGTGCCGCTCGAAATCGGCGCGAAAATATTTCAATGCGCTCTGCAAGGGTTCGGCGGCGCCAGGCGCAAGTGCGCAAAAGGTGTGACCAAGCGCCCAGAAGCGTGTTTGGAAGGCGAGTTTGTCGAGGTCGCCGGGCTGGCCGTACCCTTCTTCCATCGCCTTCAGGATTCGCTCTACCCATCCCAGGCCGCTCCAGCACGGCGTGCACCAGCCGCAGGATTCCTGCGCGAAGAAATGTTCCAAATTTGAAACCATGCCGACCGGGCAGGTTTGATCGTCGAGCACGATCATGGTGCCGGTGCCCAAGCGGCTGCCCGCCTTTTGCACTTCAGTGAAGTCCATGGCGACGTCCAGGTGTTGTTCCACCAGGAAATCCGTGGAAGCGCCGCCAGGGAGCAGGCCGCGAAAGCGGACCCCGTCGCGCATCCCGCCCGCGTGCTCCTCCAAAATCTCCCGGATGGTCGTGCCCATGGCCAATTCCCAGATGCCTGGACGTTTCACCTTGCCGCTGGCGCCGTAGAGCTTGGTACCGCCATCCTTGCTGCGGCTCAGGCTTCTGAACCACGCCGCGCCGTTGTTGATAATGTGCGGCACGTTGCAGAGCGTCTCCACGTTATTGATCGTCGTTGGCTTGCCGAATAGTCCCGAAACCGGTGGGAACGGCGGCTTGGCCCGCGGGTTGGCGCGTTTGCCTTCCAGGGCGTTGAGCATTCCGGTCTCTTCGCCGCACATGTAACGGCCGGCGCTGACGTGTAGGTAGAACTCGAGGCTGTAACCGGAACCGAGAATATCCTGCCCCAAATAGCCGGCCCGATAAGCTTCCGCTATGGCCTTCTCAATCCGCCGGGCCGCAAGCTTGTATTCGCCACGCAGGAAAATGTAAGCCACGTCGGTGCCGGTGGCATATCCCGCGAGAGCCATGCCTTCGATCAACTGGTGCGGATCGCCTTCCAGGAGCAATCGATCCTTGAATGTGCCAGGCTCCATCTCGTCGGCGTTAGCGACCAGATATCTCGGGTGCGGCGCCTTCGTCGGAATGAAAGTCCACTTCAGCCCGGTAGGGAATCCTGCACCCCCACGGCCGCGCAGGTTTGAGGCCTTGACTTCGTCGGTCACCGCCTCCGGGGTCATGCTCTGTAACGCCTTGTGCAGCGCACGATAGCCGCCGGCGCGCTCGTAGGCATCGCGGTCCAGTGCCTCTCCATCGGCCCGCATGTTTCCAGTGAGCGGCCTCTCCGTCGGCATTACTTGTAGCCCCCCAGTATCTGATCGATCTTTTCAGGGGTCAGATCGAGGTGCATGTCGTCGTCGATCATCATGACTGGCGCGTGGTCGCACGCGCCCAGGCAGACGATCGGAAGGAGCGTAAAACATCCGTCGGCGGTGGTCTCACCCGGCTGGATGCCGAGCTGTTCAGAAGCATGACGGCACTGCTGGTCGGCGCCCATGATCCAGCAACTGACGCTGTCGCAGAGATAAATCACGTGGCGGCCCACCGGCCGGCGGAAGATCAGGTTGTAGAATGTGGCGATGCCATCCAGGTCGGCGTCCGACATCCCGAGCAGTTCACCGACGTCGTGAAGCGCCTCATCCGACACCCAGCCGCGATGCTTCTGCACGATCTTCATGGCATCGATGCAGATGGCTTTCCTGTTCGGATAGTGCGGGAACTCGGCCTCGATCTCGGTCCGCTCTTCAGGCAACAACATAGTCGCTCCTCATCGATCGATGTCCGCCAGTACGAAATCCATCGCCCCGAGAACCGCCAACAGGTCGGGGATCATCCTGCCGCGGCAGAGCCGCGGCAGCATCTGCATGTGGGCAAACGAAGGTGTCCGAATGCGGGTGCGGTAGGATACCGTGCTGCCATCGCTCACCAGGTAATAACCGTTGTTGCCCTTTGTGGCCTCGATGGCACCCAACGCTTCGCCGGGCGGTATCACCGGCCCCCAGCCGACGCTCAGAAAATGCGTGATGAGGGTTTCGATGTCATGCATGGTGCGGTCCTTCACGGGGGGAGTCGCCAACGGATGATCCGACTTATACGGCCCATCCGGCATGCGGTTCACGCACTGTTCGATGATGCGTAGGCTCTGCCGCATTTCTTCCACACGGACCAGTGCCCGGTCGTAGCAGTCGCCATGGGTGGCGGTGGGAATATCGAATTCGAAGTGCTCGTAGCCCGAATAGGGCTGCTTCTTGCGAAAGTCCCATTCGAAATCGCAGGCCCGCAGCCCCGGTCCCGTCATGCCCCACTCGATCGCCTCTTCCTTAGTGAAACTGCCGATTCCCTTGGTGCGTGCCTGAAAGATGCGGTTGCGCAATACTTCGCGGTCGTATTCGGCCAGACGGGGTGGAAAGTAGCGGATGAATTCGCGGAACATGCCATCCCAGCCTTCCGGCAGGTCCGCCGCCACGCCTCCGATGCGAAACCAGTTGGGATGCATGCGCGCCCCGCAGATGGCTTCGATGATGCTGAACGCCCGCTCCCGGTCGTTGAACGTATAAAAGACCGGCGAAAGCTGCCCCAGGTCCTGCGCGAACGTTCCATACCAGACCAGGTGACTGATGATCCGAAACAGTTCGGAGAGCATCACGCGGATCACCTGGGCGCGCGGGGGAACCGTGATCCCGGCTAATTTCTCCACGGCCGTGAGGTAAGCGAGATTGTTCATCACGCCGCCCAGGTAATCCACGCGATCGGTGTACGGAATATAGGTATGCCAGGACTGGCGCTCACCCATCTTTTCGGCGCCGCGATGGTGGAATCCGATCTCGGGTACGGCGTCGACGATCTCCTCGCCATCCAGTTGAATCACAACCCGCAGTATGCCGTGCGTACCCGGATGCTGCGGCCCGAGGTTCAGGAAGATGAAGTCGCTGTCGTCACTTCTGCGCTGCATGCCCCACTCTTCGGGACGGAAGCGCAACAATTCCTGTTCGGCCTCCTCCTTCTCTTCGGAAAGGTGGAAGGGCCCCATCTCAGTGGCGCGCGCCGGATGGTCTTTTCGCAGCGGATGTCCTGTCCAGCTTCTAGGCATCAGGATGCGTTGCAGGTGAGGGTGTCCGGAAAAGGAAATTCCGAACATATCCCATACTTCGCGCTCGTACCAGTTCGCGGCAGGCCAGAGACCCGTGATGCTGTCGAGCGACAGGGAACCAGCGTGAAGAGCGGTCTTCATCCGGATATATTCATTACGCTCGAAGGAAAACAAGTGGTAGACGACCGTGAAAGCAGAGGGTGGCAACCCCTGCCGGTTCACCCGCATCCTGTCGTCGATGGCGGTAAGGTCGTAGAGCATGGCGTACGGCCGATCGATCTCGCCTTTGAGATATCCCAGGATTTCGCGCACACGCTCCCGCGGAGCCCAGAATGTAGGTATCCCGTCGCAGGTAAGTTGAGGCGCCACATCGCTCCCGTACTGCTCCTGCAACACTTCGATCGGATTGGTGGTTGCGGTGATGCTCACACCCGATCCTGAGTGCGCAGATCCGTCGCCTGCTGCCGGAGAGGGCGCTTGAGATCGCGCATGGATGGCATTGCTGGGCGTTCGACACCCTGCGGCCCAATCACCCAACTCAACGGCCGCCGCTCGGTGCCGACAGCCGTCTGCAAGAGCGTCAACCCTTCCAGAAACGCATCCGGCCGCGGCGGGCAACCTGGCACGTATACATCGACAGGCAGGAACTTGTCTACGCCCTGCACCACGCTGTAGATATCGTACATTCCGCCGGAATTCGCGCAGGAGCCCATCGAGATCACCCAGCGAGGCTCCATCATCTGCTCGTAGAGGCGCTGGATAACCGGCGCCATCTTGATGAACACGGTGCCGGCAATGACCATAAGATCGGCTTCGCGCGGCGTGCCGCGAATGACTTCGGCACCGAAGCGCGCCACATCATATTTGCTCGTGATGCTGGTGGCCATCT
>Ga0326727_10009644_pt1 | contig 23568 bp, 13 predicted proteins | sample MB2enrmetagenome_FD_207643 | JGI IMG/M metagenome (GOLD analysis project Ga0326727, IMG submission 207643) | Lab enriched peat soil microbial communities from McLean, Ithaca, NY, United States - MB29MY | ecosystem: Environmental > Terrestrial > Soil > Wetlands > Peat | place: USA: New York... | reverse complement strand
TGCCGGAGAAGACCTCCGAGCTGAAAGCTGCTTTGGACCAACATATCGAATGGTCTCGGCAAGAAGCGAAATCTCATGCGGATTGGGAAAATAACCTTGCCTTGGCGATCCTGGAGGGGCGAGATTCCGAAGGGCTACAGGCTGCTTCCCCTGCTGAAATCACCGTCATTCCTCCTTCGGGGGCTTCGCATTTCCAGATCGACGGCCGAGATTGGTCTCCTTTCAAGGACAGCGTCAACTGTATGGGGGTCTGCTATTGGGCTCCGCCGGGGCCGAATAACGATTACGTTGTCTGGCGTACCGACTCGCCATTTATTGGTGAATACGAAATTTCCGTTTGGAACGGCGACGCGCCTCTTAAAGGTCTGGTCCTGGCAAGTAACGCAAGTTTTCAGGTACGGTTCAAAGGTGGAGTGCGGTCTTTCCCGGTGGACGAAAATCGCGACCAGGGCAAGTGGAATGTCTTGGGCCGGTTTCGCGACCCAATCTCCGTCACGCTGACAAACCAAGCTAATGGTCCCGTGGTCGCTGACGCCGTTCGATTTCTCCGGGTTCAACGTTGAATTGCTTCTCAACCAAGGCCCGAACGCGAGAAAGATTCGCCTGGCCAAGTCTACGCCGAGTTCGCGCAGGATTATTAAAGCTTCTCCGGACGGAAGGCTAAGTCTGGTGCGTCTTTAGGTTGAGACTAATTACCCAGGACGCTCTCGCTGAACCGCATTGAAGCCGTGAAAGGCACAAACCAAATGGGAAACAAAAGCTTGTGGCAAGGTGTCGCGTTCGCCTTTATGGTCCTTGGCTTGTCTGCAAGGGTGCGAGCTGCGGACTTTCAGGTTAGAGACTACGGGGCCAAGGGCGACGGAAAAACAGTCGACACATCAGCCATCCAGCGCGCGATTGACGCCGCCGCGGCTGGTCACGGCACGGTGGTGCTGGCGCCCGGCGTGTATCTGGCCGGGGCCCTTTTCCTGAAGTCAGGGGTCAGCCTGCAAATCGGCAAAGACGCAGTAATTCGCGGCATCCAGTCCCTCTCCGCCTACCCGGAAATGTGGACGCGGGTGGCCGGCACAGAAATGACCTGGCCCTCGGCTCTCATCAACGTATACGAGCAGTCAGACGTGCGCATTTACGGCGAGGGCGTGATTGACGGGGATGGCAAGATGTGGTGGGACGAATTCTGGGCGATGTTCCCCACTTACCAGAAAATGGGGCTGAGATGGGCCGTGGATTTCGACTGCAAGCGGCCGCGGCTGATCCAGATCTACAAATCCTCGCACGTCACCCTCGAAGGCGTGCGGCTGGAGCGATCGGCCTTCTGGACCGTGCACATCTGCTACTCTAGGGACGTGAAGGTGGAGGAGGTCACGGTGCGCAATAACATCGGCGGTCGGGGTCCCAGTGCGGACGGCGTGGACGTCGACTCTTCGTCGCACGTGCTGGTTGAGCATTGCGATTTTTCCGACAACGACGATTGTATCTGCCTCAAGTCCGGCAGGGACGCCGACGGCCTGCGCGTGAACCGGCCCACGGAAGACGTGGTGATACGGGATTGCATCGTCCGCGACGGGGCCGCCGGGTTCACCATCGGCAGCGAGACTTCCGGCGGAATTCGCGACGTGACGGTGGAACGGATCACGGTTCTCCCCGGCGTGCCCTACGGGATCTATCTAAAATCGGCCAAAACCCGCGGCGGCACGATTGAAAACATTGTGATTCGGGGGATGCGCATGGACGGCGTACCGGTGCCCATCGGCGCCGGTTATAACTGGAAATCCAGTTACACTTACACCCAGTTGGCGCCGGGAATGAAGCAGGCTCCGCCGTACTGGAAGGTCTTGGGCGAACCAGTGCCCCTGGCGCGTGGCCTGCCCCACTTCCGGAATATCACTGTTTCCGACCTCACGGCCACGGGAGCCCGGCAGGCGTTTCAAGTCTCCACCCGCGATGACGCGCCTTTGGAGAATTTCCAATTCACCAACGTTCACATCGAAGCGCAAACCGCCGGGAGCATTCAGGACGCCGTGAATTGGACGTTTACCGACACGCACATCCGTACCGCCGATGGCAGCCACGTGGCGCTGAAAGACTGCCGCGGAGTCCGCGGCCTTGCGCAAGAATAAGCGGCCCTTGTTTCACTGCCGGCCAGAACAGGACAGGTTAGCTATCAATTCACAGCTCGTAGTACACACACGGTTCAGAGTCCACAGTTTACAGTTCACAGTAGGAGCCGAAAACGCCCCGACGGTTAACTTTTGACTTTTAACTTTCGACTTTCAACTGCCGACTATCAACTGTAAGCCCGCCGCTACGGGCGGGCGGTCATTTCCACAGAAACCAGCCTCGCCAATCTTCAGGTTGAGCAAGTTGCGCTGCGCAACCCGCAGGGCTTCGTCTTTCGCGTGATATTAAAGAATCCCGGACGCGAAAAGCTCTCGCTACTGCTTGCCACCCTCCAGCAGCCCACCCTGCACCGTCCGCGGCAGTGGACATACGACAAGCAATGGCCCCGAACCTACGACCCCAATTCACCCACCGGCTTCTTCGGCACGGTCACGGCGGAACCACCCGCACCGGCAAGCGTGGGCACGGACGTGGTGGTGCACGACGCGGGGGATGGCGCGGTGGCCATGGGCTTCGCGGGCGCGTCCTCCGTGGCCGCGCCCTCTTTGCGTGGCGCCCTCGAGTTGGCCGCCCACGGCAAATCCGGCGGCGAGGGCATTGCCAGCGCGCTCTATCAAACCATCGAACTTGCCCCCGGTGAATCCCGCGAGTTCTTCGTGGTCCTGGCGGTTTCCACCTCGCGGGGCGGGGCCCTGGACGCCGCGCGCCAACTGCTGAGCGATCCCCAGGCGGCCAGCGCCGCGGCGCGTAAACTCATGGACGCCGACATCCAAACTTTTCTTACCCGCCTGCCCGCACTCAGCCATCCCGACCCGCGCGTGGTGCGTTTCTATCAGCAGGCGGCGCTGCAACTGCTCTATGCCCGCTGGAAGGTGGGGAAAACGTTCATTCTCGATCCGTGGTATGCGGGCGTGGGGTTGGATTCCGGCGGCATGTGCGCTTACCACTGGGATTTCGGCTACGCGGCGGTTCCCCTCGCGCTACTTGACCCCGCCGGCATGCGCGGCATGCTGGTGGCTCTGCTCAACGCGCCGGTGACGGAGAGCTGCTCCATCGAACCCCTGCGCGCCGAAGGGGACCCGGTACACCCCTTTTACTCCTACAATCCCTACTCGTTCACATCGGCGCTTGACACCTACATCCGCGCCACGGGCGACCGGGCAATCTTGCGGGAGAGCGTGAAAGGCAAGACGGTGCTGCAATGGCTGATCGTTCTGGCACAATTCGGCGAGAACGACCGCGATGTGAACCACAGCCATCTGCTCGACTACGGGGACGATGGCAACCTGCTGGAGATTAAGACCACCGGAAACGGCCCCGGCTACCTTCACGAGGTGCCAAGTCCCAATGGCGAGCGCTCCTATGTCTACGAAACCGTGGCGGGCCTTCTGGAGGAGGAGCACGACGCCGAGCATGCGCCGCTGATCCCGAAATTCCGGCAGAGTGCCGCCGACGTCCGGCGCGCGCTCAATGACATCTTGTGGATGGATGATGTGGGCTGGTACGGATCACGCCAGGCAGACGGCACCGTGGCGGCCATCTACTCCATCCAGATCTTCGACTTGTTGCGGATCCCGGGCGTGGTTCCCCTGGAACGAGCCCGGCGCCTCGTCGCGCATTTGAACGAGGGCGAATTTCTGGGTCCCTGGGGCCCGCGTTCGCTTTCCATCAAAGACCGTCTGTGGGATTGGACTGACCACGACTGGTCCGGCCCCATGACCTACATCGGCGATGGCCCGCAACTGGTGGCGGACGTCTACCAGGCCGGCTTCCCGCGCGAGGCGTGGAAAGTGCTGGAGAGAATTCTGTGGTGGCCGGAATACCTTGCCGTCTATCCGCAGGGAATCGCCAACGACGACTACACGACCCGGTTCCCGCAGTCCCAACCCTTCGGCGGGCGCATCTCCGCCGGCCGCACCAATGAGATCAGCGGTTCGGTGGGCGTGGAGGCGATTGTCCGGGGTCTTTTCGGAGTCAGGCCGGAAAGGGATGGGTCGATCGGGTTCTCCAGTGGACGCCTTCCGCAAGATGGACCCATGGCGCTGGCTTACCCGTTCCGCGGCCAGACGTGGACTATCACGCAAAGACATGAAGGCATCGATGTCTCGCGCCACGATGGTTTCGGCGCCACGCTATGGCGCGAAGACGGTTCCCTGCATTTCTCGGAAACGGAACAGGGGATTGTAATCCACGCCTCCGCCCGCTCGGGTGGCGGCGGGCGTATGACGTTGAATGCCCCCTATCTCTTGCGGAAGTTCGGGGTAAAGACGCCGGAGAGCTTGGTGGTTCGCGTCGCCAATCATCCCGCCACGATCCGCTCGGTGGACGGCGCGATTCTCCTCGACTTAACCGATCTGGGCGGCGCAGGATCGGACATCGAAATCACCGGTATGGTCAATCGCCCATCCCCCATGGACCGATGACCCGATGGCTCGATGAACAGATGACTCAATCCCTCCCCCTTTCTCGCGTGATAGAATAAGTTGAACACATCCCCATGCGCGAATTTCCATCGCCGCAAGAGATTTTGACGGTTTTCGAGCGCCAGCCGGGCAAGACGTTTCGGCTGCGCGAGTTGGTGGTGGAGCTCGGCTTGCGCTCCAGCCAGGCGCGCGACCTCAAGAACGCGCTCAAAGACCTCTCCCGCCACCGCCGCATCGTTTATCTGAAGAAGAACCACTTCGCGCTGGTGGGCAAGGCAGCGCAGGGGTCGCTCTCCAGCCCTGAGGATATTCCGTCGCCTCGTGGCAGGGACGGCGCGGCCCCGCAGCCTGGGGCGAATCCCGAATCCCGAGTCCCGAATCCCCGAACTTCGCGCGGGGCCAACGTGGTCGGCGGCCGCCTGATTGGCCATCGCGATGGCTACGGTTTTGTGGTGCCCGACGCGCCGCTGGCGGGCACCGATCAGGACATCTACATTCCCTCCGACGGCATGGGCTCCGCCATGAACGGTGACCGCGTGGAAGTGCAGGTGCTCCGCGCCAAGCCCGACGGGCGCCGCGAAGGCCGCATCCTGAGCGTCACCGACCGCGCCCAGAAGACCGTGGTGGGCCAGTTTCATTGCGGCCAGCGCTACAACTTCGTCATGCCCTTCGATCAGCGCATCCCCTTCGAAATCGTCATTCCGCGCGGCGAGGAATGGCCGGAAGAACAAGTCCGAATTTCGAACTCCGAATTCCGCGGAACGCGCGATCGCCAGTTTGGGGGCGAGTCGGAAGGCAAAACGGCGCGGCAGGAAGTGATTTCCCGGCGCCTCACACAAGACTTGGAAGGCCTTGTGGTGGACGTGGAAATCACCAGCTATCCCCGTCCGGCGGCGTTGCCGCGCGGCCGCGTGGTGGAGATTCTCGGCCGGCGTGGGGATTTCGGCGTGGACGTGGAAATCGTCATCCGCAAATTCCATCTGCCCCACCGCTTTCCCGCGGAAGTGCTCGCGGAGGCCGGCGCGGCGCCGCAATCCATCGCGGAGCAGGACCTCGAAGGCCGCCGCGATTTCCGTGGGCTGCCCATCGTGACCATCGACGGCGAAACCGCCAAGGATTTTGACGATGCCGTGCGGGTGGAGCGCCGGGCCAATGGGAATTATCTGCTGCACGTGCACATCGCCGACGTCGCCCATTACGTGCGCCCTGCGACTGCGCTCGACAGGGAGGCTCGGCTGCGCGGCACGTCGGTCTACTTTCCCGACCGCGCCGTCCCCATGCTGCCGCTCGAGCTCTCCAACGGCATTTGCAGCCTCAACCCCCACGTCGACCGCCTGGTGATGTCGGCGTTGATGGAGATTGACCCTCAGGGACGCATCGTCGAGTACGAGCTGACGCCGGGGATCATATGTAGCGCCGAACGAATGACTTACACGGCCGTTCGCGACATTTTGTCTGGTGAGCAGGCCGCTCTCCAGCGCTATGCGGCCCTCTGCCCCGACTTCAAATTGATGGAAGAACTCGCGCTGATTCTCAATCGGCGGCGCGTGCAGCGCGGCTCCATCGACTTCGATTTGCCCGAGCCGCTGATTGAGTTCGACGAGCATGGCCGCATGGTGGGCATCACGCGCTCGGAACGGAACGTCGCCCACCGCCTCATTGAAGAGTTCATGCTGGCCGCCAACGAATCCGTGGCCAGGTATCTCGAGCGTCGCGGGATTCCCTCGCTGTATCGCATCCACGAGAAGCCGGAAGCGAAGAAGGTTTTGGAGTTTGAGGAAATCGCCGCCAGCTTCGGCTATTCACTGGGAGTGGAGATGCCCGCCGCGCAACGCTTCCGCCCCCACAAGCGTGACGAGCGCGACCGCCACATGCGTTTCATCGAGCGCGTAGAGACGAAGGAACTGGAGATCACCCCGCGGCACTACCAGCGGCTCACCCAGCGCCTGGAGGGCAAGCCGGAGGAGCGCATCCTTTCCTACCTGATGCTGCGCTCGCTTAAGCAGGCGCGCTATTCGGAGGAGAACGTGGGCCACTTCGCGCTTGCGGCCCAGACCTATACCCATTTCACATCGCCCATCCGCCGCTATCCGGATCTGATCGTGCACCGGATTCTCAAGGGTGCGCTGGAACGGGAAGGCGGCAGCGCGCGCGTGGCGGGCGATGAAGCCGATCATCCTGGTCCCGGAGAGGCCCGGCAGGAAGCGCCGCGCAAACGTCGCGGGGCAGCGGCGGAAAAGCGCCACGCGCCAGCGGCCTTCCACCCAGGCAAAGGCCCCACCGGCCAAACCCTTCCCGGCGGCGCATTCGTCTTGCCCCAGGAACTCCACTCCCTCGGACAGGCGACTTCGGAGGCTGAGCGCCGTGCCGCCGACGCCGAGCGCGAGCTCATCGAATGGAAGAAAGTCTCCTTCATGGCGCAGCACGTGGGCGACGAGTTCGACGCCCTCATCATCAGCCTGATCAAGTTTGGATTCTTCGTGGAGCTTACCGACCTTTTTGTGGAAGGCTTCGTCGCGCTCGCCACGCTGGGAGATGACTATTACGTCTACCGCGAGCGCCAGCGCGCCATCATCGGCCAGCACACGCACCGCGCCTTTCACCTGGGAGAGCGCGTGCGCGTGCGGCTGGACCGCATCGATCAATCCGGCAACAAGCTGGAATTCTCTTTGGCGGAGTAGCGCCCGCCTCTACGCCTCTTTATACAGCCAGGCGGAAACCAGCGTCGCCAGAATCGCGCCCACCCAGAGGTCGAGCATCCACCCGAGCATGATGGCGCGGCTGAAGGGCGCCCAGGACGCCATCGTGAGGCTGAGGGGGAAACCCATCACGAAGCCGATCAGCAATCCCACCCGCAGGGCGGTGATGGGTCCGGGCCCCAGAGTGGCGCGTACGGACACATACACCCACGTCAAAATGTAGGTGAGCAGGAACAACGTCACGAACCAGTAGACATAAAAGAGCGCGTAGCGCGGTTCCACCAGCAACAGCCTGTGCGCTTGTGCCTCGAGGTATTTCGAGGGCAGGATGACCATGTTGATGATCGTGCTCCAAATTCCCCAGACCACCCCGCCTGCCAATGTACCCAGAGCGACCCGACGTAAGCCGATCGTAACCATAGGAGAGCCTCCTCTCAAAGGCCTGTTGCGGAGAGAGACCTTTGTTGTCGGGCATCGTACCGGGGCGCGGCAGCGGTGTCAAGCAGCATGCGAAAGCTTCCCGGCTTGCGGGCAGGCATGAAAACCGATATTCTAATTTCTGCTGAAATTACCCGCAGGCCTTGCCCATCATCGCCGCCTCGGATCGAGCAGCCATCGCATGAAGCGAGTTCTGATTCTTCACTACCATGAAATCTGGCTGAAAGGCGGGAACAAGAATTACTTCCTCAGCCGGCTGCGCGACGCCGTCCGCCAAAGCGTCGCAGATCTGCCGGTGGCAAGGCTGGAAGGCATCTCCGAGCGCCTGATCCTTACCCCGGGTGATGACGCGGCCCTTCCCCGCATCATTGAGCGCCTGCGCCGGGTTTTCGGTCTCGCCTACATTGCCCCGGCGCGCGAAATGCCCAGCGCCATCGAAGCTCTGGGCCCGGCGGCTTGCGAGATGATGGCGGAAGCCAATCCTCGCAATTTTGCCGTGCGCGTGAAGATTGCAGACTCGGCCTTCCCCATGAATTCCATGGAACTGGAGCGCGAACTGGGGCGCCGGGTGTTGGAACACTTGCGCGCGCGCGAGGCAAGCGTGCGCGTCAAGCTTCAGGAACCCGAGGTGACTTGCCAGGTGGAAATTGTTCCGGGGGGTAGGGCGCTGCTCTATGCCCAGCGCGTGGATGGGCCCGGCGGCCTGCCCGCGGTCACCAGCGGGCGTCTGGTGGCGCTGCTCTCCGGGGGGTTCGATTCCTCGGTGGCGGCCTATAAAATGATGCGCCGCGGATGCCACATCACCTTTGCACATTTCTTCGGCAATCCCTCGCCTCAGAGCAATCCCTCCTCGGGGGTGGCGGAAGACCTTGTCCGCACGCTCACTCCCTATCAATTTACCTCGCGTCTGTACCGGATTCCCTTCGACGCCATCCAACGGCAGATTGTGGCGGGCGCCCATGAAAGCTACCGGGTGTTGCTGTACCGCCGCATGATGGCGCGCATCGCCCGGGAAATTGCGCGCGCCGAACGTGCCCTCGGTCTGGTTACCGGCGACAGTGTTTCCCAGGTGGCATCACAGACGCTGCATAACCTGATGGCGATCGATCAGGGCCTTGACCTGCCGGTTTATCGACCCCTCGCGGGTGACGACAAAGCGGAGATCCTGCGCATGGCGAGGCAGATTGGGACCTACAAGATTTCTTGCGAGCCTTTTGAAGATTGCTGTCCGCGTTTCATGCCGCGCTCTCCCGCGATTTTCGCCCGCCCGCAGGAGCTTGACGAGGCGGAATGCCGTCTGGATATCGACGCCCTGGTGCGCTTGGGCCTGGAGGGCGCTACCTGCATGGATTATAAGTTTGAGCGGGGCGAAGTGACGGCGCGCGAAGGTTCCTCGCGCCGGATCGAGCACCTGCTGATAGAAAAGAAGGCGGTCGAGGGACAACCGGCTGCCCACGACGCAGCTTCCAAGTGAAGGGGTGGAGCACTCTCACCCTCCGGGCTTTTTCGCGAATGAGGACGCTACCGCTCCTCGATGTTCGTTGACGGTTCTGGGGGCGCTTTCTATAATGGCTTGCTGTGAGTGGAGTCATCCTATGATGAAGAGAATTCTTGCCACCCTGATTGTCCTCTGGGCCCTTCCCGGATGGCTCCCGGCGCAAGCGACAAAACCCAGCGAACCTCCGAGCGCGGTCCAGGCTCCCTCCAATCCTAAACCCATCACCTCACGCGTTTACCTGGTCAACGTGCCCTTGACGGTGACCGACAAGAAGAATCGCCTGGTCATCATGATGACCAAAGATGACTTCAACCTTTTTGAGGACGGCAAGCCACAATCCATCCAGTATTTCAGCCGGGAAACGGATTTGGCTCTGCGCATCGGCCTGCTGATTGATACCAGCAATAGTATTCGCGACCGTCTGCGCTTTGAACAGCAAGCGGCCACGGATTTTCTCTCCGACACGATCCGCAGGGGAAAGGACCAGGCTTTTGTGGTGGGCTTCGACGTGGAGCCCCAATTGGTTCAGGACTACACGGACAATGTCGAGAAACTTTCCAGTGCCATTCGCGGCCTGCAGGCCGGGGGCGTTACCAGTCTCTTCGATGCAATTTTCTTTTCCTGCAAAGAGAAGTTACTTTTTTTCCCGCCTCCCGAGCCCTACCTGCGCCGCATGATGATTGTTATTAGCGATGGGGAGGACAACCATAGCGAGCACACGCGCGAGGAAGCGCTGGCCATGGCGCAACGGGCGGAAGTGACGATCTTCGCCATCAGCACCAACCGCAGCGGGTCCGAGGGACGCGGTGATAAGGTGCTCAAGCGGCTGGCAGAACAAACCGGCGGCCGCGCCTTCTTCCCCTTCGAAGCCAGTGACCTGGCAGAGGATTTTCGAGCGATTGGACGGGATCTACGTACGCAATTCCTGCTCAGCTATACATCCACGAATACCGCCCGCGACGCGACTTTCCGCAACATTTCGATTCTGCCGGTTGATAAGAGCCTGCACGTGCGCGCCAAGACGGGCTACTTCGCACCCTCGCAATAACGCCTTCTAACCCGCCGGCGCGTAGTATCCGCGCCGGGCGTTTACCTTGGCATTCCCCGCGCGAACTTTGACCTCGATCTTGCGGAAGGTACCGTCGAGTTTGGTGTTGGTGGGCGTATACCCCAACAAGTATTGCGTACGGAGTTCGTTGGCGATCTGCTGGAAGGCGGCGGAGGAATCCTTGCTGCTCGAGTCGATCACCCGGCCACCGGTTTCGTCGGAGAGCTTGTGCAACTTCGATTCGCCGCCATATCCCATCCCCTGTCGGGCGTAGAAGCCCCGGTCGTGGATATTGACCGAATAGATGATGATGTCCGCTTTCTGCGCCGCCTCCAGCGCCGCGTCAATACTAACTTTGCTTCCCTGATCTTCACCGTCGGTCAACAGAATAAGGACTTTGCGGCCCACTTCGTTCTTGAGCAACTCGCGCGCCGACAAGTAGACGGCATCATACAGGTGGGTCGCCCCTTGCGAATCGGTAGGAAAAGTTCCGGGGGTGCGGACCCCTCCTCCGTTGATCTCCGCTTCGTCGATGGCCTTGTCGAGCCGATGGAGGTCCGCGGTGAAGTCCTGGTCCAGTTCCACATCCACGTCGAAATGCATGACGAAGGCAAGGTCCTTTGGCCGCAGCACATCGCGCAGGAATGCTTCCGCCTCACTTTTCTCCACTTCCAGCACGCGGCCCTGGCTGGGACTGGTGTCCACCAGGATGCCGATAGTCAGCGGTGTGTCGGCTTCACGCGAAAAATAGCGGATCTCCTGCGGCTGTTGGTCTTCTTCCAAAGTGAAATCGTCTTTGGTGAGGTCGGGAACCATCCGGCCGTTCTTCTCCCGTACTACGGCGTAGACGTTCACAACCTCGGTGGTGACTTTCAGAGTTGTACCGGTCGGGGGAAGCTCTTGCCCCTGCTGGGCGCCGGCAAAGGGTGCTGCCGATAACAGAATGCAAAGTGAGCAGATGATATCGCGCATAATTCTCAGTTGATGTGGGGGAGATGCATGTACGGTGCGCATGGTTGTCCTTGGGGCGCCCTCGGCCTCTCTGCTTTTGGATGCAAATTGAAGACGGCGCGTCGAACTTGGTTTCTCAGTCAACCCTTGCGGACGCTTCCTACTGTCCCTCTGCCCGCAATCCAGTTTACCTTAATTTGGAGTGAGAAGGCGGGGAACCTTCTCTCCACCCGCGCCTGGCGCGACTCCGGGCAGGGTGTTCATGGTCACCGGCGCGTACGAACCCACGTCGCGACCTCGCGTGATGATCGGAACATTTTCTTCGCGCTTCACTTTTTCGTCGTCAACAATCACTTTCCCCTTGACAAGATAATTCGGTTACTCTAAACATGATGATTGAATACGCGCTCCGCCAGTAAAGCTGGCGGATAAAATCTAAAAAGTTCGGAGGAGAATAGAATGGCAGCGAAAAAGAAAGCCAAGAAAAAGAGGTAAGCCTCTTTCGGAAATCTGAAAGGAACGCTCGGGGGTGCAGCGATGCACCCCCGAAGTTTTTTTGGGCAGCAGTTGGAAGCTGGAAGTAAGGAGACAGGAGTAAAAATCAGAATGACAATCTCCCGGCTTGTCACTCCCACCCTGGCGCAGTCAGCTCTTAACTTGTATCTTCTTCCTCCTAACTCCTCACTTCTGACTCGTGCCTTCTGACTCCTGGCTCCCGGCTCCTGACTCCTGTTCCTTACCTTCCTTCTCCAGCGCCATCAGCGCGCGTGGAACTTCATCCACCGGCGCGAATTCGGGAATTTCCTTCCCCGCGGCTGCGCCCAGTTCTTTGAACCTCCGCGCGGAGACCAGAAGGCGGGTTTCCATCGATCCTGCGGCACTGTTATAAGACTTCACGGCTCCACTCAGCGAGTCGCCCACCGCCTGGAAATGCTCCAGAAATGTGCCGATGCGGTCGTAGAGTTGTTTGCCGAGGTCACTGATCACCTGTGCATTCTGGGTTATCTTCTCCTGCTGCCAGAGATAAGCGGCCGAGCGCAACAACGCAATGAGCGTCGTGGGCGTTGCCAGCACAACTTTCTTCTGCATCCCATCGTCGATGAGTTGAGGGTCCTGCTCCAAGGCTGCGCTGAAAAAAGATTCTCCGGGCAGGAACAGCACCACCAGTTCCAGTTCGGGGCCCACTTGCTCCCAATACTTGCGCTCGGCAAGCTGTTTCATGTGGCCGCGCACCAATTTGCCGTGAGTTGCCAGCGCATCAGATCTTTCTTTTTCAGATTTCTCCGGATTGACCGCGTCGAGGAAGGCCTGCAAGGGAACCTTGGAGTCGACCGCGATACGGCGATTGCCGGGAAGGTTCACGATCATGTCCGGCCGCTGCTGTCCGGAATCTGTGGTGACGGTTTCCTGTTGCGTGAATTCAACATGCTCTGACATCCCGGCCAATTCCACGACCCGGTGCAACGTTAATTCTCCCCACCGGCCACGCGCTTTCAGAGGCGAGCTCAAAGCGCTCGCCAAATGCTTGGTCTCTTCCTCCAGGCGCTGGTTGGCCTGCGCCAGAGTGCGCAGTTGCTCATCCAGCGTGCCATAAGCCTTCTGCCGGGTCTTTTCCATCTCCAGGATCTGGTGTTCGTATCGGCCCAGAGATTCCTTGAGCGGGGCGATGAGTCCGTCGATGGCTTTTTGCCGCGTTTCCAGATCGCCTTTGGCTTGCGCCTGCAAAGTTTCAAACTGGCTGCGCGCCAAAGCAATGAAGGCCTGGTTGTTGCTCTTGAGCGCCTCGGAGGAAAGCGCCTGGAAAGTCTCCGTCAGGGTCTTTTTTGCTTCCTCCAACAATTTCTTCTGCTCTTCCAGGCTCGCCTGGGTCTCACGCAGCGTTGTCTCCGCGGCGACGCGCAATTCGCCTTCCACCTTCAGGCGCTCTCGCAACTGGTTGGAATCTTCGGCAACAGTCCTGGCGTTTTCGAGCTCGGTTTGCGCCTTCACCTTCTGCTCGCCCTCTACCCGGAGCTTCTGCTGAAGTTCACCCAACTCCCGCTCGCGCTCGCCCAGCGAAGTTTGGAGCGCGCCAATCCGCGCACGGACCTCCAGGAGCGTGCCCTCCGCCGCCTTTACGCGGCCTTCGGCATCCACCTGGGATTTCACCAACTCCGTCCGCGTGCGGGCCGCAGCCACCAGCCAGCCGATCGCAACGCCTAACGCCACGCCGAGCAAAATAAACAGGATCGAATTCATCGGCATCACCTCTTGTCCGTGGTCCGTTGTCAGTTGTCCGTGGTGAGCAGTTCCGCCTTTGCGATCAACGGACAACGGACTACTGACAACGGACAATCTAAAAGGTTTCTTCGTGCGCCGGGCAAATCAGCACGTAATCGCAATACTTGCACACAAAGCCCGGCTTGGGTGGAAACAACTGCTGCCGGATTTGTGCGGCCACTTCGCGAATTTCGCCGACCACCACATCCAGGTCCTTGGGCGTGCGCACGGTGCGCACCGGCTCATTGTTCGTCAGGCTGTAAAATGTAAGCCGGGTGGGGTTGAGATGCATCTGGTCGCGCGCGGCCAAGGCATAGACGGAGAGCTGAAGGCTCTTGTCCGCATCTTTTTGGGAGGGCGGCCGGCCGGTCTTGTAATCGACCAATTCCACGGAACGGTCCGGGAGGGGATTGATCTGGTCGATGCGTCCTTCCAGAACCACGTCGCCCAGGTCGAGTGCGAAGTGCGCCTCGGCGGCCAGGGGAAGAGTTGCCACAGTTTCGTGCCGGCTCACGAAGACGCGCAGTTGCTCCAACCCCGCCTTCCTGTAAGCCTGCTCCTGGTAATCATCCTCGAAACCCGCGCCCTTCCAGATCTGCTCGAAGTGCGCCTGGAGTTGTTCGAATTTCACCGGGCCCTGGCGCCGCAGTTCGAAGTAACGGCGCGCGCACTGGTGCATGATGTTGCCGAAAGTCAGCGCCGGCTGCGGCCCCGTCGGAATCTTCAAATAGTGGCTGAACATGAATTTTTGCGGGCAGGTGTCATACGTCTCGAGGGCCGAGGCGCTGAGCTGGAGCCTTTCCTCCGGCCTGATCATTGAGGTGCGGCTGGCCCACCGGGCGATGGGTGGATAGATTCCCGGCGCGCCCTTCGCATCGCCAAACAAGCTGCCCTGCGGTTGGGGGGCGGGCGGGCGTTCCGGCCGCGCGGCCTCTGCCTGCGGTAATTCCGCAGTTTCCGGCGGAGCCAAAGGTACTTGGATGCGCTCGATGTCGCGCGCCTCCACTGTGGGATTGGAAGTCAAATCGGTGATGAAAACCGACGGTTTCTTTCCCGGCTTCGTGACGCTGGAAACATACAGCCGGTCTTCCGCACGTGTCAGCCCAACGTAAAGCAGCCGCCGCTCCTCCTGCTCATGAATGTTGGCGGGTGGCGGCGGGCCCTTGCGCAGGGCCTCAGGAAACTCGATGACGGGTTTCTGCTCGCTATGCGGAAAGCGCCGCGGTGCGACGCTGAGGATGAAGACCACGGGAAACTCCAGGCCTTTGGCGGCGTGCACGGACATCATCTGCACGGCGTGCGCGCTGTTATCGGGCTCGGGCGCTTCGATTTGTCCGCCGGCCTCGCGAAAATATTCAAAGTACTCGAGAAACGCATCGAGCTTCCAGGATTCGCTTTTGCCTTCCCATTTTTCCAGAAATTTCCGGAAGGCTTCCACATACGCACCGTCGGGATCCCGCGGCAGGAAGCTCAGTTCCAGCCGGCCGATCAGCCGCTGAAACAGGGCCAGCGCGGGGGCGTGCTCGGCATAATGGTGCAACTCGCCCAGCAGGCGCTTCAGCTCCGGCCAACCGGTTCCTTCCAGGCGGTTGGCGTTCCCCGACTTTTCCCACGATTCCAGAACGTCGTAGAGCGAGCAGCGGTCGCGCAACGCTTGCCGGCGAGCATCCAGGGCCAACTCCTCCGGAAAATTCCAGCGTGGCGTCAGCAGCACACGCGTCAAGCTGACGTTGTCGCGCGCGGAGTGAATGATGTTCAGGTATGCCATAAGGTCGCGCAGGATGATGGTGGAAAGAATCGACAGTCCGCGAATGGCAAAGGGAATGTCGCGCCGGCGAAATTGCTCGACCAGAGGATCGCGGTAGTTGTGCGCGCGGTAAAGAACGGCGATATCGCCCGGCGGCGTCCCGTGCTGGGTGAGGCGTGCCACCTCGTCCGCAATCCACGCGGCTTCGCTGAGGAAATCGGGAGATTGCGGCAGGTACACCGGCGCACCCTCTTCCCGGCTGGTCCGCAATTGCGGCTTGGCCTCGTATCGATCGTTTTTCGTGATCAGCACATCCGCCGCGCGCAGAATGCGCCGGGTGGAGCGGAAATTGGTGTCGAGGAAGACCGTTTCGTGTCTGGGAAAGGCCTCGTCAAACATCTTGAATGCGCCGTGCGACGCGCCGCGAAACCGGTAGATGGCCTGATCGTCGTCGCCCACGGCGGTGATGTTGTAGGGAGGCTTCACGAGGCGCTTCAACAGCTCCACCTGCGCGTAATTCGTGTCCTGAAATTCATCCACCAGCACGTAACGAAAGAGCTGGCGATAGGACTCCAGAACCTCCGGCTCACGATCGAAAAGGCGAACCGTTTCCGGAATCAGGCTGCCTAGGCTCGAGCAACCCGCTTCCTCGATGAGCTTGCGGCTATTGCGGAAGACACGCGCCAATTCCTGCTTCTTCTCGATGTCCTGTTGCATCAGCGTGCGCTCGGCGGCGTCCAGGGAGGGAGCAATCTCCTGGAAGTCTTTTTCCATCGCTTCCGCGTAGCGCTCAAAATCTGCCGGCTCGATCAGCTCATCCTGGCAACGCGAGAAAAAATCGTTGAGCGAATGGAGAAACGCGCCCGGCTCCGCCAGCTTCTGGTAGAACTGGAGTTCCAGGCTTTCCATCCGCTGGCGGAGGAAAATCCACACATCCACTTTGTCCAGCAGCGTGCGCTCGAAATGACGTTTGCGCAGTACCTCGTAACAAAACGCATGAAAGGTGGAAATGTGGGGGAGGGTCTCGATTTCGGGCAGCGCCGCGCGCACCCGGCGCTGCATCTCTCTCGCCGCCTTCTCGGTAAAGGTCAGCGCCAGGATGTTCTCCGGCTGAATCCCCGCGCCGGAGGATTCCTCACTTCCGTTCACCGGGATCGTCAAATCCGGGAGCAGGGCCGATTCTTCGGCGGCGACTCCCGCTCCCGTCAGAAGATGGACGATCCGTTGCGTGATGACGCGCGTCTTGCCGCTGCCCGGCCCGGCAATGATCAGCAGCGGGCCTTCCCCATGCTCGACGGCTTTCGATTGTGCGGGGTTCAGCTTGAACGCTGAGCTCATCAGCCCATTATTTCGCGAAGCGTCACAGGGAAGCAAGCAAAGGAACGCTCGACCGCTTGCGGCCTCGTACCGTCTTGGGTAGACTCGGGTTTGACCATGCGTGCGATGCTGCTGGAAAAACCGCGGCTGGCTGACGAAGACCCACTGCGGCTTGCCGAGCTTCCCTTGCCGGTTCCTGCTGCCGGGGAAGTTCGCGTGCGTGTGCGCGCCTGCGGTGTTTGCCATACGGACCTGCACATTGTGGAAGGGGATTTGCAGCTTCCCAAACTTCCGGTGGTTCCCGGCCATCAAATCGTCGGTACGGTGGACGCTCTGGGCGCGGGCGTGAACGAATTCCGCGAGGGCGACCGCGTGGGTGTTCCGTGGCTCTATTCCACCTGCGGGGAGTGCGCCTACTGCCGAAAAGGTCTGGAGAACCTCTGCGAGCGTGGGCGCTTCACGGGCTTGCATGCCGACGGCGGCTACGCGGAGGCGATGGTGGTTCCCGCCGCCTTTGCCTATGCGCTTCCCGGAAATTTCTCCGACCTGGAAGCTGCGCCGTTGCTCTGCGCCGGCGTCATTGGCTATCGCGCGCTGAAGCTTTCGAACCTTCAGCCGGGCGAACGCCTGGGCCTGTACGGGTTCGGCGCCTCGGCGCATATCGTCATCCAGATTGCGCGCCATTGGAATTGTGAAGTCTGCGTCTTCACGCGCGCGGAATCACATCGCCAACTGGCGCGCCAACTTGGAGCGGCATGGACGGGCGCGGCGGGTGAGCCGCCACCAGCGCCGCTCGATGCCGCCATCATTTTTGCACCGGCGGGCAAGCTTGTCCCCGAAGCGTTGCGTGCGCTTCGCAAAGGCGGCACGCTGGCGCTGGCGGGCATCACCATGTCTTCGCTGCCCGAAATGGAATATCAACTCCTCTACCATGAGCGTATCCTGCGGAGCGTGGCGAATAGCACGCGTGAGGATGTGCGCTCCCTCCTCCGTCTCGCCGCGGAAATCCCCGTGTGCACGCAAATTGAAACCTTCCAGCTTCCCGAGGCAAATCGCGCCCTGCAAAACCTCAAAAGTAGTAGAATCCACGGCGCCGGCGTGCTGGTGATCTGAACCGCGGTGCCAACCTGAAGGTCGGCGCAACTTTGCATGCCCGCACAAAATGACTTCATTCCGATTCATCCTTCTTCTTCGGGGATTCCTACATGAATAAACAACCTCGCCGCCATTTTCTAAAACAGCTTGGAACCGCGGGGGCGGCAGTGGCGTTCGCCTCCCCGGCGCTTGCCAACTCGCAGTCGAATCTTGCGGAGTCTTGCCTCGACCTCGCTACGGCCGTCATTCCGCTGGAGAGTTGGGCGTTCGCGCTCGATCCGGCGGGCAGCGGAGAATCGCAGGGCTGGTTCAAATCGGCCAAGGACCGGCCGAGTGCGCGCTCGGAGGTGGCGGTCCCTCACACCTGGCAGGTTTCTGCGGCAACCGCCGACTACATGGGCGTGGGGTGGTACTGGACGGAATTCGACGCCCCAGCGCATTGGGCCGGGCAGTGTGTGCGAATTGAGTTCGAGGCCGTCTTCCACACCGCGAAGGTTTGGCTCAACGGCAACCTGCTCGGCGAGCATCCGGGCCGGGGATACACCGCTTTTACCTTTGACGCCACACCTGCCTTGCGATTTGGCGCCGCAAATATTCTCGCCGTCAAAGTGGATAATTCTTTCAACGCTGACATCCTTCCCCGCAGCAAGTCTTACGACTGGGCACCGGACGGGGGCATCACTCGTCCCGTGAATTTGCTCGTCACCCCCAGCGCGTATATCGATCGCCTTTGGATCGACGCCATACCCGACCTTGATGCCGGGCACACACCGTTGCAGATTCGGGCCACCGTGCGGAATACCGGCGACAGGGCGCAGCCACTGACCCTTTCCTACCATGTTCTGGAGGAGGGCTCCGGCGTTGCCCTGGGTCGAGTCGAAAGGGCAGGTGAGGTTCGTCTGGAACCCAGGGCGGCGCAAGATGTAGTGCTGACCCCCGTCGATCTTCCACTGAAACTCTGGCACTTCGACCATCCTCACCTTTATCGAGTCATCGTCCAGATTCGTCAAGGCCGAAAGCCTGTTCACAGCTATACGCAGACCTTCGGCTCCCGCAAGTTTGAAGTCAAGGATGCCGCGTTCCACTTGAATGGCGAACGCGTGTGGCTGATGGGCGTGGAGCGCATGGCGGGGAGTAATCCGCAGTATGGCATGGCTGAGCCCTCCCAGTGGATTGACCACGACCACAATGACCTTAAGGAACTCAACTGCGTCTTCACGCGCGTCCACTGGCAGCAGGACAAGCGTGTGCTCGACTATTGCGACCGCCATGGCATCCTGTTTCAGGAGGAGGTTCCATCCTGGGGAGGCGCCACCTTCAAGGACATGACGAACGAACCCTCGACCGAAATTATGCAGAACGGCCTCGAGCAATTGCGCGAGATGATTACGCGCGACGGCAACCACCCATGCATTGTTTCCTGGGGGCTCTGCAACGAGGTCAACGGCCACAACCCGGTGTCACGCGCCTTCATCCAGCGGATGGCCGCCGAGGCGCGCCATCTCGATCCGCACCGCTTGTTGACTTACGCCTCGAACTCCCTCCAGCGGACTCCCGGTGAGGATGCCGCCGGCTTGCTCGACTTCATCGAGTGGAACGAGTACTACGAAAGCTGGTACCCGGGCAACCCCGATTCCGTCCGTCACAATTTGCAGCAAATTCACGAGGCCTTTCCCCAGAAGCCGGTGGTGATTTCCGAATACGGATATTGCGAGTGCGCGCCGGGCCGGCTGGGAGGCGACGCGCGGCGCATCGAGATCATGCGGGATCACACTCAGGCCTGCCGCGAGTTCGACTTCGTGGCCGGAACGATTTTCTTCGATTACAACGACTACCGCACCCACATCGGCGACAAGGGAGTAGGTCCGCTGAAGCAGCGCGTGCACGGCGTCGTGGACCTCTACGGCAATCGCAAGCGCTCGTTTGAAGCCCTGCACCAGGAAGCGAGCCCGGTTGAAAGCCTGCAACTGGCTGGCGGAGAAGGATCGCTGAGCGCCATTGTAACAACGCGCAAGACCCTGCCCGCTTATACGCTGGAAGGTTATACCTTACACTGGATCATCTTTGGGTTTGACGATCTTCCCATGGAAGAAGGTTCGGCGGCGCTGCCCAAGCTCTCGCCCGGACAGCAGGCCACCGTGCGCATCGAATTTCAGGAAAAGCATCCCACGCGCGTGCGGGTTGACGTCATGCGCCCGACGGGGTTTTCCGCCGCTACCGCGTGGGTGTCATCGGGTCATTGAAAACCTTCAAGCCTTCAATGACCCGATGGCCAGATGACCCGATCACGGTTCGCCGGCCTCTGCCGGTTCCTTGGCTTTGCGCCGCGTGGAAGTCTTGCGCTTGCCGCTCTTGGCTGCCGCCTTGGGGGCGCGCGGCTTGCGGGTTTTGGGCGGAGGAGTGGGCTCGACAGGCGCCACCTGCTCAACCACGGGGGGCGGGGCCGGCTCCTCCGGCTCGGCGATTTCCTCGGGTAAGGCTTCCACCTCCCAATTCACGTCGGTCTCGACCGGCATAAGGAGATCCGGTTCAAGCTCCGGTTCGAATCCGGGTTCAATGTCCGGCGGCGCCTCAACCGCAACCTCTGCCGGCGTGGCAGGCGCCATGGCCGGGGCAGGACCCGCGGGGAACACCCGCCAAACGCCTTTGCGATCGCGATGCAAACGCAGCCAGCCTTCCCGCTGTGCCTGGTGGAGAAGATCCAGCAGGCCGCGAAATCCCGACCGCTCGTCGATGGAACTTCCCGCCGCACGCAGGAGTTGCCGAATCTGGCGGAGGTAGAGCGGGCGGTTGGGGGCCTTCTCAAAGTGGCTGGGCAAAGCTTGCCGTAATGCGGCCAGGGAATCTTCGGGGCTCGCGGGCGGTTGTGGCGCGGGCGCCGTTGCCGCGGGCTCGGGCGGAGCGCTGGCAGCCGCCGGAGCCTCACTGGCCGGAGCTTCCGCCGCCAGCGCCGCCACGGGTTCTGTCTCCACGGCGGCAGTCTCCGCGGCCGGCTCGGGAGGAGCTTCGCGAACGGTCTCACCTTCCAGCGCCTCGACAAGGTAACCGCGGTCCGTCCGGCGCATTTCCACCAGACCCGCCTTGCGGAGTTTCTGGATGAATTCCAGGAACGATCCGGCGCCGAAGTCGCGCTCGCTGAACGTGGCATCCAGTTGCAGCAGGGTGCTTTTCAGCAGACCGAGTTGAGGGGCAACTTCGCGTTCCGCCAGAATCTGCAGCGCCCGCTGGATGTTGGGCATCGCCGTGGACAGCGAGCGGGCTTCCGCACTGCGCGCCGCGGTGCGCTGGGTGCGTGGCGTGCGCGCGCTGTCGCCGCCGGTTTTAAGCAGATTCTCGTAGGAAATAAACTCGTGGCAGTTCCTCTGCAAGATGCCGCTGGTAAACTGGCGCCCCCCGACCACAAACACGCGTTTGTCATACTGTTTCAGCTTTTCCACCAGGGCGATGAAGTCGCTGTCGCCGCCGACGATCACAAAGGTGTTGATGTGGTTGTGGGTAAAAGCCATTTCCAGCGCGTCGAGCGCCAGGTTGATGTCCGCGCCGTTCTTGTCGCCGCGCGGCGTCACGCTGCGTTGCACCATGTGAATAGCGTGCTGCGTCATTTCGCGGCTATACTCGCTGGCGCGCGGCCAGTCGCCATAGGCGACCTTGCTCACCACCTCGCCCCGCTCCTTAAGCGCCTCGAGAACAATGGAGACGTCAAAGTCTTTCCCCAGCGTCTCCTTGACGCCGATTTGGATATTGTCAAAATCCACGAATACTGCGATCTTCAACCGCTCTTCAGCCACAATCCCTTCTTTCACCTGGAGCACCGTCGCGATTCATCGCGCGGGCATTACGCAGGAGCTTACATTACCACCACCATCATACTCCCACAGGTCAGATCTTGGCACTTCCAGAATTTTCCCCCACGCCGTGCCGGGAAACAGAGTGGTGCACAAACCCGGCAGCCGGCGCCGGCGGGGGCCGCCGATTTCCCCCGACCATGTTCGCCCAAATTCTCCCCCTCATGCGCTCTTCTCTCCCGTGTGCCCGAACTTTGAATTACTTGTCTCCGTAACCCAAACCCGGTGGTAGAATTCTGTCGTTTTCGGGGGGAAGCAGGTGGAGGTTGGCTTGCGCCGCCCCAGGATAAAACCCAATAGCGAGGTTTCCCATGGCCGGAACGATGAAAGTTGGATTGGTGGGCGCGCGCTTTGCCGCGCGATTTCACTGGGAAGGTTTGCGCCGCGTCATTGGCGTGCCCGTGGAGGTGGTGGGGGTGACCGCGAAGTCGGCGGAGTCGCGCGAGGCGTTTGCGAGCGCGCGCGGTGTCAAAGCCTTCGCCTCCTTTGAGGAATTGTGCGATGCCGTGGATGTGGTCGACCTCTGCACGCCCCCCTCGACGCATGAGCCGCTGGCCGTGGCGGCCTTCCAGCGCGGCAAACATGTGATTATCGAAAAGCCCTTCACGGGTTTCTTCGGACCGGGGACGGAGGACTTCCGCGGCGACAAATTCAGCAAAGAAGCGATGCTGCGTGAAACCCTGGCGAGCTGCGACCGCATTCTCGACGCGGCGCGCGCCTCCGGCAAGCAGCTCGGCTATGCCGAGAATTTTATTTACGCCCCGGCCGTCGCCAAGGAGCGGGAGATCGTGGCGAAAAGCGGTGGACAGATTCTGTGGATGATCGGGGATTGCTCGCACAGCGGTTCGCACTCGCCCTACTACGGCATCTGGAAATTCTCGGGCGGCGGCTCGCTGGTGGGCAAGGGTTGCCATCCCTTGTCGGCCATTCTCCACCTGAAGCGGGTGGAGGGGGAGGCGCATAACGGCAAGCCCATTCGCCCGGCCACCGTATCCGGCCGCACCCATGAAATCACGCGGCTGAAGGATTACCGCGACGCGGGATTCCTGCGCACCACCTACGACGACATCGAGGATTACGGCCAGGTGCACGTCACCTTCGAAGATGGCACGGTGGCCGACGTGTTTTCCACGGAACTCGTCCTGGGCGGCGTGCACAACTGGCTGGAGGTTTTCGCCAACAATCATCGCACCCGATGCAACATGAATCCCATCGATGCGATTGAAACCTTCAACCCCCGTGAGGACATCCTGAAGGACGTTTACGTAACCGAGAAACTCGGGACCAAGCAGGGTTGGAGCCATCCCGCTCCGGACGAGGATTGGCAGCACGGCTATCCGCAGGAGTTCCAGGATTTCATGGCCAGCATGGCCGCCCACCGCGCCCCCCTCTCCAGCGGGGAACTGGCGCGCGATACCATGGCGGTGCTTTATAGCGCCTACCTCTCGGCAGAGCGCCGCGGCGCGGAGGTGGAGCTTCCGCAATAGAGCAGGATTGCCGCAGCAGGGCGGCGGGGCGGCTGGCAACATGGTACTAAACCTTGCCAGGGTTTTCCTTCCCGGGCGGGGTGCCTTACGGTCAGACGTCTGGGCTATTGAAAAATAGGGCATTTTTGCCCGATTTGGGCAACTCCGGCCAAGGCTGTAATTCGGACAATTTTTGTCAATGGCTATTCCACTCTGTGTCCGCTTGTGGTACGATGCCCCCTGTAGGATTGTGGAAAGCCTCTGTTATCAAGCATTCAGGGCGCAAGCAGGAACGGGAGGTTGGTATTTGACGTGCTCCTGGGTACGTCGGGACGGGTTCGGCGCTTAAAGTGTCCATATGCTTTCCGCGTTGCGCTCGTTTGGGGGAGGAGAACAGGCCATGCGTCATGACCAGCGGGGTTTCTCGCTCATTGAGTTGCTTATTGTCGTCGCCATCATTCTCATCATCGCTTCGATCGCCATCCCCAACCTGATGCGCAGTCGTGTTGCCGCCAATCAAGCTTCCGCCATCGAAAGTTTGCGTGTCATCTCCACGGCGGAGGTGACCTACTCAACCACTTACGGTACGGGCTTCTCGCCCTCCCTCTCGGCATTGGGTCCGCCCTCCACCGGCCAGGGGATAACCTCGACCGCCGCCGGC
>Ga0326727_10009643_pt1 | contig 23575 bp, 20 predicted proteins | sample MB2enrmetagenome_FD_207643 | JGI IMG/M metagenome (GOLD analysis project Ga0326727, IMG submission 207643) | Lab enriched peat soil microbial communities from McLean, Ithaca, NY, United States - MB29MY | ecosystem: Environmental > Terrestrial > Soil > Wetlands > Peat | place: USA: New York... | reverse complement strand
CCCCGCACCCTTCGCTCCCAATACGGCCCGGCAGCAGACCCTCGGCATCACGGCACGCGAGCTCGAAATCCTCACTATGGTCGCCCGCGGCTTCAGCAATCGCGAGATCGCCACGCAGCTTTTCGTCTCAGAAAACACCGTCAAGACCCACTGTGCCCGGGCCTTCGACAAATTGGGCGCAAAACGCAGAACGCAGGCGGTGCAGTTGGGCAAGGAATTCGGTCTTATCCCCTAAAAATCGTCGCCCAAACGGATGATTTTTGCCGACAAAGCGTAAAATCACCCGAAAGGATGACGACATCCGGCCCCGAACCACGGCATCGTGACTCCATTGTCACTCGATCCTCATTCGAAACAGGAGCCAGCCATGAAGAAAACCGTCCTCACCTTCGGCCTCATCGCGGGCCTCATGATCTCCATCCTTTCGGGCAGCTCGATGATCATCGCCGACAAGATCGGTTCCGGCCACGGCAAGGTTGCCGGCATGGTGATCGGCTACACCATCATGGTGGCCTCGTTCCTGCTCATCTACTTCGGCATCCGCAGCTACCGCGACAACACCCTCGCCGGCCAAATCTCCTTCGGCCGCGCCTTCGCCTGCGGCATCCTGATCGCCCTTATCACCACCGTCTGCTACGTCGCCATGTGGGAGGTGCTCTTCTTCAAATTCATGCCCCACTCCATGGACAGCTACTTCGCCGCGCAGATAGCCAAGGTCCAGTCCCTAGGACTTGACCCCGCCACCACCGCCGCTAAGGTCGCTAAAATCCAGCACACTCAGCAGAGCTACCAGAACCCCGTCGTCAACATGGCCTACACCTTCATGGAGCCCCTGCCCGTCGGCCTTATCATTACTCTCATCTCCGCTGCCATCCTGCGCCGCAAAGCCCCTGCGGAATCCACCGGCGCACGCGCAGTCATGACAACATAAATCAAAAGGCAGCGGCGTAGGGCCGACCTTGCGTATTCTGAAATAGCAAACGATTCTCATGAGGAGGTTGCATGGCTTCAATCACTGGCTTTGGCGGAATATTCTTGCGAGCGGACGATCCAAAAGCTCTGTATCAATGGTACGAGCGGCATCTCGGCCTGGTGAATTCCGGCGGATTTTACTTATTTCCTGCCCCGACGCAGCACCCTCAGGTCGTCTTCGCCCTTTTCAAACAGGACAATGCATACTTCCCTCCGGCGCAGAAAGCAATGATCAATCTCCAGGTGGACGACCTGGACGGCGTGCTGGACCGTTTGATCGACGAAGGTGTCGCCGTCGATCCAAAACGCGAAAGCTATGACTTTGGAAAGTTTGGCTGGATCACCGATCCGGAAGGAAATCGTGTGGAGCTTTGGCAGCCTGTCGGCGACTGATTGATGCCGAGGTCGCCATCCTGCGCAGGAAGAAATGGCAGCCCGTTGAAGCTGCGACTGCGGATTGGCGGGCTGCGAAAGAGCATTCGACGATACGAAACCACGCGAAGACGTCCCTCAGGGGCTAAACAGGTTGCGGAAAAACTCATCGCGTGGAGTGAAGCGCTCGAGAGCATCCCTCAGGGGTTAAAACCCCGACTCGTTTTATGCGGTCCATTGGCACGGATAAATCCGTGCCCTTTCAAAACAGCGGCATTCATCGGGTTTTTCCGCAACCTGTAAAGCCCCGATCTTCTTAAAGGCTTTATCAGCCCGACTGAAGTCGTGCTCTTGTTACGAAGCCCCGGAAGCCAGTGCCCGGAGGAGTTTTTCCGCAACCTTTGAAGCACCGGACTCATTTAAAAGGCCATATCGGCACCCTTCGACTCCGCTCAGGGCAGGCTTTGAAGTCGTGCCCTGACACAAGACACATGAGTTCGGGATTCGTCAGACACCGCCTAGTTCGCTCCAGAATCCTTGCCCACCACAACAATCTGGAATGAGTGCGGAATCATTGGCGCGAAATTGCGCCGCCAGGCGGGTGGAGGGCCACCCTGGCCCGGCGCGCCGCTCGCCGGAGGGCCGCCGGCAGCGGGTGCAGGTTCGGCAGGCGGGGTCGGCGTGGGACCGAACTCAGCGGTGATGAGGTAAACATTGCCGGTCTTGGTATCGAGTGTGAGGGTCTTAGCGCGCGCCGGCGTCAGCACGGTTTGCTCGACCGCGAAATCGGTGGGCGAGTTCTCCTTCACCACCGTGAGCGTGCCGTCACCCTGCGAGGTGAAGGCCTCCATGGTTACTGGATTGAACGAAGCGCCGTCGCAGCCCACACCGATGGGCAGGTCGGTAATGATGTGGCCGTCGGCGGCCGAGAGAATCACCATGTTGTTCTTTTCGCGGCAAGCGGCGAAGAGGATGCCGTTCTTGGCATCGAGCGCCAGGCCCGCGCAGCCCGAGCCTCGGCTCGAGAGATCGTATTTCCCAACCACCTTCATCGCGTCGGCGTCGATGACTGCGATGGCCGCCTTGTCAACAATGTCCACATAGATTTTGCCGTGGCCGTCGGTCGCCGCCTGCTCGGGCCCGCCGCCGATATCGATGGTGCCCAGAATCGTGCCGTCCTTGTCGTCGATCACGGTGATATTAGGCGCCGAGTGGCTCAAAACATAAAAGCGGTGCTTGTACGGGTCGTTCAAGTAGCCGTCAGGATTGCCCTCGACATCGATCTTCTTGATCACAGCGAAGGTTTTCGAGTCGAACATCGTCACCGGCTTGGAGGTCGCGAAGCCGTGACCGGTGGCTGTATCCACAGCAGCGCCATGAGCGCTGATGCCGGGAATGTCGCCCACTTGTGCAAGCGTGTCGAGATTGAAGACCCCAATGTGGCCGGCGGGGCCTGAGCGCGCAACGAAGAGATTGCGGCCGTCGGGATCCGCGGTCACGTAGTCGAATCCACCGTCTCCGCCGATGAGCTGGATCTTCTGGACGTGATAGGGGCCGCTGGGCTGAGGCTGCGGCTGAGCGAGGCCGGCGAGCGGAAGCGCGGCGATGAGGAGCGCGAGGCCGAAAGACTTTGTAAACATGGAGGCACCTGCATTCAACTTGAGATTTTCGGCCCGGCGTCGAGCGGAATTTAGAAGCCAGAGCTGAAGCGGCTTACTTGTGCACAGAAAGGATACACGGCTCGGGGCGAAGGACAGGTAAACCGTGCGAAGACCGGCCGGAGCCTATCGCGCACCGGCGAAATCAGTCGAAGGGAATTGCGAGCAAGATTCGGAGTGCAGCGGGTTGGGGCGTTGAGCGAATATCATTTCCATGAACACGAGCGCACAACCCGTCAGAGCCGATTTCCAATTACCCATCACCATGCCGACTGCATCGAAGCCCGCAACCAACCCGCCCTCAGCAACCAAAGCGCCTGTCGATGAAAAGGCTGCGTGGGAAGAGTCCGCGTGGCGCCAGGTGCAGGCGCGCGACCGCGAAGCCGGATTCTTCTACGCCGTCACCACGACCGGCGTTTTCTGCCTCCCCTGGTGCGCGAGCCGCAGGCCGCTACGCGCCAACGTCCGATTCTTCAAGACTGCGCAGGAGGCGCAGGCCGCCGGTTTTCGGCCGTGCAAAAAGTGCTCGCCCGACTTGAATAAGGGCCGCGGCCGGGTAGGAAAACCCATCGACAAGATCCGTGCACATATCGAGCGCAACCTGGACCGGCCCGTGAAGCTGGCGGAGCTTGGCCGCTTGGCCGGCATGAGCCCGTTCACCGTGCAGCGGCTCTTCAAGCGCGAGATGGGAGTAAGCCCGCTTCAATATCAGCGCGCGCTGCGGGCCAACTCGCTGCGGAGAGCGCTGAAGAGCGGCAGCTCGGTCACCGACGCAATTTACGCCGCGGGCTTCGGCTCGTCGAGCCGGGCTTACGACGGCTCGTCGCTGGGCATGACTCCCGCTTGCTTCCGCGACGGCGGCCGCGGCGAGCAGATCGGTTACGCCGCAGCTCAATCGCCCTTCGGATGGATGATTGTCGGAGCGACCGCGCGCGGCCTGTGCTGGCTGGCTCTGGCCGGATCCAAGGCCGGCGCCGAGGCGACGCTGCATGAAGAATTCCCTGAGGCTGAACTGCGCCGCGATCCTTCACTCTCGCGCTTGGTTGACGCAGCGCTGGCATCGGTTCGCGCGGGCACTGACCTGTTTACGAACGGCTCCAGCGGCGAACGCCTGGATTTGCGCGGAACTGTTTTTCAGCTTCGCGTGTGGCAGGCGCTGCGCCAGATTCCCCGCGGCGAGACGCGAACCTACAGCCAGCTAGCCCGAGAAATGGGCCAACCCAAGGCGACGCGCGCGGTTGCCCGCGCCTGCGCGCTCAATCGGGTTTCGGTGGTGGTGCCATGCCATCGAGTGGTCGGCGTCAATGGTTCGCTGACCGGTTATCGCTGGGGAGTGGAGCGGAAGCGGCAGTTGCTGGCGGCGGAGAGCGTGGACGGTGGACGGTGGACGGTGAACGGTGAACGGTAGGGCGAGGCCGGCAGGGTGGGAGGCCACAGACCTCAAGCCGCTTTCTTGAACCGCCCGCGAACCCAGCAAACAAAAAAGGACGGCAAAGCCTGAGCCTTGCCGCCGCCCTGTCCCTGGGTTGTCTTGAAGTGTTGCAGTCTTGCTGAACCTGTTGGGCGTCGCTCTACGCGGCCGCCGGTTTTCTGATCCCTGAGCCCTGACCCCTGATCACTGTAAAAGCTTGGTCACTTCCTGCTGCACGCTGTTGGCCTGGGCGAGTGCGGCGATGCCGGTCTGGCTGAGGATCTCGTACTTCGACATGTTCGAAGTGGCCGAGGCGTAGTCAGTGGCCTGCACGGCGTTCTGTGCCGAAACGATGTTCTCCTGCTGCGTGCTCATCACCTGGCTGATGGCGTTCAACGTGTTGATCTGCGCGCCGATGTAGCCGTCCTGCGCCGCTACGTAAGAGATGGCATTATTCAGTACCGACTCGGCATTCTGCGCGTTGCCCTGCGTGGTGAGGTTGGTATTGGAAAGGTCGGCGCTCTGGTCACCGCCATTAGCCGTGACGTACTCGATGGTTTCGGTGGCTGCGGTGCTGGCCATCAGTCCAGTAGGGGGCGTGACGGTCGCCGGCGTAATCCCGGTGGTAGTATCCTCGAAAGCCGCGGTCGCAGGCGGACCCGCAGCGGTAACAGATAGCGCGATCTGCACGTTTTTGTTTGTGTTGGTCAGCAGGATGCCGGTGTCGCCGCCTGCGGTGACTCCCACCGACGCGTCGCCCGCCGCTGCCGCGGTGGTAAAGCTCGCCGTCACGCCGGGAATGCCATCTTCGTTAATCTCCGCGATGAGGTCGCTGACGGTGGTGGCGGCGGTCGCCGAGGTGGCGATGGTGCTGGTGGTGCCGTCAGGATTAGTGATGGTGAAGACCAGGCCGCTGTCTGCCGCGAGGTTATCGCTCTGCTGCGCCGCCGTGGTCAACGTTCCCGGTACCGTGTCTTTTGACAGGTCGATGAACTCGCCTGCGTCGCTCTGCTGGACGGTGCCGCCGGAGTCGCCGACACTGGCCGAGGTGAGGCGCGCGAAGTAGAGATTGTCGATGGACGCGCCGGTCGAGGACGAGTCGCCGGTGTAGATGGCGACGCCCGCAGCCGAGCCCGTGAAGACCTGGTTCTGGTTGTAGGTTGTCGTAGTACCGATGTTGTTGATCTCCGACAGGATCGACTGATACTCCTGGTTGGCCGCCGACTCCTGCGAGCTGTTGAGCGTGCCGTTAGAGGCTTCGGTGGCCAGGGTAATGGCGCGGCTCAGCAGGCTGGTGACCTGCGAGAGTGCGCCATCGGCCACCTGCAGCAGACCTACCCCTTCAGTGGAATTGGTTTCAGATTGCGTGAGCGCGGCCGAGTTGGCGGCGAGACCGTTGACCAGCGACAGGCCCGCGGCATCGTCGGCGCCGGAGTTGATGCGCGACCCTGACGACAACTGCTGCAGAACCGTCTGCAAGCTGTTGTTTGTGTTGTTCAGATTGTTCTCTGCATAAATCGCTGACAGGTTGTTCAAAACACCGAGGGCCATGGGACCAACTCCTTTGCGGATGCCAATTACCCGCTGCGACTTGAGGTGCGCTGCCACCGCTGTTTACTTCAATGAGGGCCTTTTTGCATCCACCCCATTCATCGGGCGGACGCCGAAAACCTTTAGTAATTTTCTTCAATTCTCTTTTGGGGGCGGATTGCCGCGATCCGAATCAGAGTGTCCGGCGACGATTCAGAGGTTGTTTCGATACGATGCAGCGGCTGGGCTGAATAGCAACAGCAAAGTGGAGCGATTTGATGCAACGGGTTCCAGGTGGTGCACGGAGGGTTTGATCTGGCTCGCATTTCCCTCCCTAACGGCAGAAAGCGCCGTTAGGATGGGGCACCCGGCTGGAAGGGGCACGGAGAGTTTGATCTGGCTCGCGTTTCCCACCCTAACGGCAGAAAGCGCCGTTAGGATGGGGCACCCGGCAAATCGCGACAGCAAAGAGGAGTGGAATCACGCGTTCCCACCTCCGGAACCGCGACAGAAGCCGCTCAAAAAGCAAAAATGGCGGCCTGGTTTTATCCACGCCGCCAACGGTCCTTTTTACGAGGCTGCATGCTCTCTGCCTTGAGAAGCATACGTTGACTTTTTTACGGGCCGGCCGGCCTTGTTTTTTAGAGCCGCGCCGGCCCTCTCTATATAAGTCTCTAAGAACCTACTGTTCGTCGCCTGACGGGCCGGTCTGAGGCGGAGCCGGAGGCGGCGCGCCCTGTGGACCCGCGTCAGGTTGCCGGGACTGCCCGTGGTGGCGGAACCCGTTGCCGGGCCCATTTCCGCCCGGTCCATTTCCACCCGGACCATTTCCGCCCGATCCGCGGTCGCCTCGACCCCATTGACCGCGCGGCGGCATTGGGTGGTCGCGGAACGCCTGCACCTGTTTCCACTGGTCGGGGGTCAGCTTGGCCCGGATGGCGAGCAGGAAGCGCGCGTTGGCTTTTTCAAGCTCGGCGCGGGTGGCCGCGATCTTGTCGATCTGCGCCAGGACCGCCGTTTCGTTGGGCTGGTCGGCGCTCATCAATGGCTGCATCTCGAGCTCGGCCTTCTCTTCAGCGCCCCGCAGGTCGATGAGCTTTTCGCGATGCGCCAGCAGAATCGCATCCATCGCCTTGCGCTGCTCTTCGGTCAGTTTGAGCTGCTCAACGATCTTGGGATTATTCCAGAACTGCCCGTGTGTGCCCTCGAAGCGAAAGGCTCTTTCCATGGGCGGCCGGTGCTCGCCAAATCCGGGAGCAATGCCGGGACTCCCGCCAGGACCCTGCGCGAACGCGAAACCTCCCGCCAGGGGGATGGTTACCAACGCCAAAAACAACCGTAGTGCAAATCTGCCTTTCATCTCTTCTCCTCTTTAGGTCTCTCCAGGCCGCTTCGATCCAGGTTTAATTCGTGCCGTTTTCATCCATTAGTTGCGCCAGCGGCTCCATGGCTGCCGGAACGCTTCGCGAAACATCGGTGTCGACATTCGCGAGCAGGCTCTCATCGGTTTCGTTGGCCTTCTGCTGTGCTGCCAATTGCTGCTGGTGAAGGATGCGATCATGGGCCAACTGGCGGGCAACAACATCGCGACGATGCTCGTAGATGCCGCCGCTCACTCCGCCTGCAACCACCACGCACCCCAGGGCCCAGGCAAGCGCGTGCCGCCACGCGCTGTGCGCCGCCACGCGCACCGCGCGCGGACGATTGAACTCGGCCTCGCTCCAGGCGTGCGCGCTCTGGCGGAAGTCCACCAGCACCTGCTCGAGCTCTGCGTCGGGCTGAGGCCCAGCGGCCGTGCCCTTTTTTGATTCGAACCAATTCATCGCTTGCCTCCCAGCTCCGCTCGCACTTTGCCCAGCGCGCGCGATAGATGTGCTTTTACCGTTCCCTCGCTCAACCCCGTGGCTTTTGCGATGTCGCCCAGATCCTGCTCCTCGACGTAGCGCAGCAGGAAAACCGTTCGCTGCCGCTCGCTCAGACCCTCAACCGCCTTCCAAACCTGGCCCACCCGTTCGCGTGCCAGCAACTGCTGCTCGGCGGTGCGTTCACCACTGGGCAGCCACTCGCTGGCTTCGTCCACATCGACCGAGTTCGACCGCGTCTGCCGCCAGAACTGCATGCGGCGGTTGCGCCAGTGGTCCTTCTGCAGGTTGATCGCAATCCGCATCAGCCACGTCATTGCGGTTGAATCGCCGCGGAAGTGACTCCAGTTGCGATGCGCCTTCAGAAAGCACTCCTGCGTGAGCGTCTCGGCCAGATCCACATCGCGCGTGGAGGCGAGCAGGAAGCGGAAGATCTGCGGCCGGTGAGTTTCGACGATGCGCGCAAACTCCTGCGCGGAGAGTTCCTCCGCCGTTTGCGCCGTCATCGGCTCAACTGCTGTGCCGGCTGCCATCACCTTGGTAGACGCCCGCATATCGCGCAAGTTTACAGCCTCCGCCTTATTTCGACGCACCCGGGCGCCGCCGGGACGCACCCGGATCCGCTCGAAACGCGGCCCAGCCGCCGCGCTGAACCTGTTCGACGCGCGAGCCTTGATTTGGTCAGGCTGCTCAACAGGTTTGCCGGGGGCTCAATGGGCCCGATCGGTGAGAGCGGCGGTAGTGGGTCAGTTTGAAAAGACTTTCCCTCAGGGGCTAAAGCCCGCATCCGTTTTGCGAGATTTAAGTACGGGCTGAAGCCCGTACCCTTCAAACTGACCCACTACTAGAGCGGCATGGCCGAGACCGCGACAGATATAATTTGGGGCGGCAACAAAGGGGCCTAATCGATGGGGAACGAAATTTCGCGGCGGACTTTTCTGGGTGGGCTTGCGGCCGGCGCCGCGGGCACGGCGTTGGCATCCACGGCCAGGAGCTACGGGCAGATCCTGGGCGCCAACGACCGCATCAACTTTGCCATTAACGGGCTGAACGGGCGCGGCGATGCGCATTTGTCAGCTCTCAAGAATAACGACAGTCAGACGCGGGTTGCTTATATCTGCGATCCCGACCGGACGGTCCTGGAGAAATTCGCCGGCAAGGCGCAGAAGGTGCTCGGGTATGCGCCCAAGGCCGAGCCGGACTTTCGCAACGCGCTGGCTTCGAAAGAGGTGGACGCCATCACCATTGCCACGCCGGACCACTGGCACACGCCGATGGCGGTGCTGGGGCTTAAGGCCGGCAAGCATGTATATGTCGAAAAGCCTTCGAGCCACAACGCGCGTGAGGGCGAGCTGCTGGTGGCCGCGCAAAAGAAGTACGGGAAGCAGGTGCAGGTGGGCGACCAGCAGCGCTCGTCGGATTACTCGATCAAGATGATCGAGAAGATTCACTCGGGCTACATCGGCGAGGCGTATCTTGCCCGTGCGTGGTACGCCAATACCCGCGGTTCGATGGGGTTTGGAAAGCCCGCGCCAGTGCCTGCAACACTCGACTGGGACCTGTGGCAGGGACCGGCGCCGCGCAGCGAGTACAAGGACAACATCCATCCTTATAACTGGCATTGGCTGCGCCGTTACGGAACCGGAGAGGCACTCAACAACGGCACGCATGAAGTGGATGTCTGCCGCTGGGCGCTGGGTGTGGAGTATCCGATGACCGTGTCGGCAACCGGAGGCCGCTATCAATACAAGGACGATTGGCAGTTCTACGACACGCTGATCGCCGACTTTGGTTACCAGGACAAGACCATAAGCTGGGAGGGCCGCAGCTGCCAGGGCATGAAGGTTTACGGGCGCGATCGAGGTTCGGCGATCTTTGGCACCAGGGGCACGGTGGTGATCGATCGCGACGGATACGACGTCTTCGACTGGAAGGGCAAGCAGACCGACCAGTTCCGCGTCGGAACGCAGACCTCGTCGAGCGACACGGTGGGCCGAGACTCAATGACCGATGCGCATTTCGCCAACTTGATCGCCGCAATCCAGGGGCGCGAGGAGCTGCATTCGCCGATTCCGGTTGCGAATGTGAGCGTGACCATGCTTCTGCTCTCGAACATTGCGTGGTTCGTCGATCGCAAGCTGCATTTGGACCAGCAGAACGCGCACATTGTCAACGACGCGGAGGCGATGAGCTATTGGGGGCGGGAATACGAACGCGGATGGGAAGTGACGGTGTAAGAGCAAGCTTCTAGCTTCTAGCTACTAGTGAGGTGAATCCGAAGTTCGTTGAAGAGCAACCGCAGATCCTTCGACTGCGTTTGCCGCAAAATGCGCGGCAAACTTCGCTCAGGATGACAAGTCGTCTTTTATGCGAACTTTAGAGACAGAACACTAGTGCTAAAAGACCACTGACCACTGGCGACTGAAAGCAGAAAGCTAGGAGCTAGAAGCTAGGAGCTAGAAGCCAGAAGCTAAGGAGAAGAACGAATGTCATCGAGTGCTGCGACCTTGCCCGCCGCGCAGGCGGGAACCATCACCCTGGGCGGAGATTTGACGGTGAATCGCATGGGCTATGGCTCCATGCGCATTACCGGCCCGGGAATCTGGGGTCCGCCGGCCGACAAAGAAGCCGCGCTGGCCACGCTGCGCCGCTCCGTGGAACTGGGCGTGAATTTTATCGACACGGCCGACTCCTACGGGCCCGGCGTGAGCGAAGAACTGATCGCCGAGGCCTTGGCGCCGTACCGCCATGGGGAGGTGATCGCGACCAAGGCCGGATGGATGCGGTACGGACCCGGCGTTTGGGCGCACAATGCCAGTCCGGCGCACATTGCCCAGGCCATTGAAGGCAGCCTCAAGCGGCTGCGCCTCGAACGCATCGACGTTTACCAGCTTCATCATCCCGATCCGGCGGTCTCGTTCGACGCGTCGCTGGAGGCGATTGTGAAGCTCAAGGAGGCTGGCAAGGTTCGCCATGTCGGGCTCTCAAACGTCACGCTCGAGCACATCAAGCGCGCGCAGAAGATTGTGCCCATCGTGAGCGTGCAGAACCGTTACAGCTTCAGCGACCGCGAGTGGGATTTCGTGCTCGACTACTGCGAGGAGCAGGGAATTGCCTTTCTGCCCTGGGGGCCGATTGCGCAGGGCCGGCAGGCGAATGCAGTTGTGGAGCGGATTGCCAAAGAACGCGGCACGACGACGGCAGTCGTCTCGCTGGCGTGGCTGCTCGGCCGCTCGCCGGTGGTGCTGCCGATTCCGGGAACGGGTTCGGTAAAGCACCTCGAAGAGAACGTGAGCGCGGCGGCATTCAAGCTGAGCGACCTGGAGTTTGCGGAGCTGAATTCCGTGGTGCCGAAGCCGTACTGGCTGCGGGGGTGAGACTAGGGACTAGGGACCAGGGACCAGGGACTAGGGACTAGGGACTAGGGACTGGGGTTCAGCGGGGCTAGCGAGTCGGCAAGTCAGCGAGTCAGCAAACTCGCTCAGGACTTGGTTTTCGAGCGGCGCGGCGGCAAATAGTGGAAGCGGACCAGGTAGATCTTCTCGCCGCGGCCGTGCTTTGCCACCTTCAAGAGGTCGAGGACTCCCAGGAATCCCGAGGCCCGCGCCAACTCCGGGGTAATGTCGGGCAGACCAATCGGTTCGATCGAGTCGACCTCGATCTCGCCTTCCCCCATGCGATAGCGGTTGCCCACCTTCACATGAGGGCGGGTCCAGATACGGACGCTGCAGGTAATGTCGCCGCGGCGAACGCCCTCGCGGAGGCGCCTGGTGAAGATCATGAGGAGAGTCTACGGCGTTTTCCCGAGGAGGACTCGGAAAAACGCCATCGACTGCGAAGAGTGAACGCTACTGGATCAGCACGACGTTCATGCTCCAGGGGGTGAGGATGAGGGTGAGCGGAATCGACTGGGAGCCCATATCGTTAGTGGTCGCGGGCGCCCAAACCGGGGTGGCGGCGTTGGTCTGATCGTAGAGCGACTTATCGTAGGTGATCACTTTCACGTCGGGCGAAGTGGCCTCGCCGGTGATTGTGACCGTCACGGTCTGGCTGGTGGTTTCATTCAGATTGAAGAGGACCAGGGCCGTGCCGCCGGAGTGGGTGGCGGCGTAAGCGCGAACATCCTTGCCGGGGCCGGCATCGCCGGTTAACGCCGGCGTCAGCACATGCTCGCCGTTGACCGCTACGTTCTGGAAGAGGTTGTATGCCTCCGCGGTGGGATTCATGGTGCCGACGGGACCGGAATCCGGGCAGGTCGGGTCCACCGTGGGTCCGTCCGAGAACACGTTGTAGGCCCCGTAGTCTTGCCAGCCATACAGCGAGCTGCTGTCGTTGCCGGCGCTTCCATTGCAGTTACCGAAGCCGATCCACCAGGTGGCGCGGCTGATGCCGTCGTTCATCATCTCGCCCAGCATCTGTCCGGCAAAGAGGCCCTGGGTGATGGACATGCTTTGTTTGCCGGGGTTCGATGACACCGATCCCATCTCGCCCACGTAGATCGGCGTATCAGGTTCGCCCGCCGTCTGGAGTTCGCTCTTGATGGTGGCGATGTTCTTGGTGAAGTCCTGCGCCGCCGTATTGACAAGGTAAGTGTCGCTTTCCCCGCCGGGATTTTGTGGGTAGAAGTGGAATTCGACGAAATCATAGGAGCCGGCGGCGAGGGACAAAACCGTGGAATCCCAGTTGGGGGTGCAGCAGCCGTTGTTGGCGGCTGCATCCACAACTACGCCGACCGCGGTGCTGGGGCTGGCCCCCTTGATGAGGCTGTAATAGCCGTTCGACCCTATGACCGCGTCAGCGTAGGTAGTGGGATCGTGCGGAGTTGCATGCAGGTCGGTTTCCCAGCTTCCGTACTCCTCGTTGCCCACCGTCATATGGCTGGCCGCGGCACCGTCAAAGAGCGCCGCTGTCGCCCACGCAGCCGCTTCTTTGGGATCGCCGCCGGTGGTGCATGTTTCATCCGTACCGTAGTTGGCAGTCAGCGCCAAGTCGTAGCCGGTCAGCGGGATCGCAAGCTCAAAATTCTCGAATGTCTCATAGCCTCCCCAGCCGCCTGTGACCGGAGCGGTTGTCTGACACATGTACGGTGTAACCAATCTCCCAGGGGTGCTGGGATTGTATCCCCAGTGGTAGTCGTCAGACCAGGATCCGCCCGGCCAGCGGACCGCCTTGATGCCCGCCGAATAGAATGCGTTGAGGATCGAGCCCACATTCGACTCCTGGACGTACCAAGCCGCGAGATTCATACCCAGAAGCTGGTTGGTGACGGCGATGCCGAGGCTGGCGGGATTCACCGTTACCGATGCTGTAGTGACGGTTACAGTCGCCGTTGCGTTCACTGCCGTGTTTGCCGCATTGGTGACCGTAAGCGTGTAGGTGGTGGTCGAGGTCGGGCTGACTGAGAGCGGAGTGCCGCTGGTAATCGGGAGATTGCCCGGTGTGACGACGCCGGCGCCGCCCGAGAAGTCCGCGGTCAGATTGGAACTGCCTCCCGATAAGATGGAATCCGGGCTGGCTGTAAAGCTGGTGATGGCGGGCGCGGCCACAGCCTGTACGGTGGTGGTTTGGGTGGCTGGAGTTGTTCCGCTCGCGCCGGTTACGGTGAGAGTGTAAGTGGTGGTGGTGTCATTCGGCGGGGTGACCGAGACTGCCGTTCCGCTGGTCACGGAGATATTTCCGGGCGTAATGACACCTGTGCCGCCGGAGAAGACTGCGGTCAGGCTGGAGCTTCCACCGTCAGTAATGATAGCCGGGCTGGCTGTGAAGCTGGTGATTGTCGGTACCGGGTTGACGGTTACGGTGGTGGTCGCGGTGGTGGTTGAACCTGCCGCATTGGTGACAGTAAGCGTGTAGGTGGTAGTCGTGATCGGATTGACAGAGAGCGGAGCGCCGCTTGTAATTGGGAGATTTCCGGGCGTGACGACGCCAGTGCCGCCCGTGAAGACCGCGGTGAGATTCGTGTTCCCGCCTGCGTTGATGGTGGAGGAACTGGCGGTAAAGCTGGTGATGGCGGGCGCGGCCACAGCCTGCGCGGTGGTGGTCGCAGAGGCGGTCGCTCCGCTGGAGCCGGTTACGGTCAGAGTGTAGGTGGTGGTGGTGTCATTCGGAGGCGTGACCGAGACAGCCGTTCCACTGGTGACGGAGGCATTGCCGGGCGTAATGACGCCGGTGCCATTCGCAAAGACCCCGGTAAGTTTTGCGGTGGTTCCATCGGTGACGATGGACGGACTGGCGGTAAAGCTGCTGATGGAGGGGGTGGTGTTATTGCCTCCTCCGCCGCTGCTGCTTCCGCCGCAGCCGGTAAGCGATACAGTTTCCAGTCCAAAAACGATGACGGCGGCAATAAGAATCTTGTGTCTCATGGCATCCTCAAATTAAAGCTAAATCGATTTCGACGCGGCCCGGCCATCTCCGAACAGAAGGCCGGATTGCGCGCGCTTTTTCGGAGCGACGCAAGTATACACCGGCGCAATATCTGCACGCATGAGATATAGGGCCTGATGCCAGTCTCGCGCAGCGTATTGCGTCACGCTTGCGGGGCAGGCGTAGGTATGTGGGTCAGCCTTCACTCCGGCGAGGCGCGGGGCTGATTCGCCGCGGCGAACGCCTGCGGCGCAGCGCTGAGCGAACTTCGCAGGGGAGAGCGAGAAGCGTTCTCAGGCTAAGCTGGTTCATCTTCAAGTGTCTACTGAATCACGTAGATACTACGGTTCCACGTACTGCGCCTACCGATTTCAGCATTTTTGCGAGCGGATCTGCGCCGGCTCCGGTTGACCTTTTGGCGCAGAACCCATCCATAACTTGTGATTTGTGTGGGAATTAGGGATCGCCGAGCTCGTTTCGTGCGTAACCCGCCGATGGCAACCGACGTGCAATAGAATCTCGTATTGTAGGAAGTCCCCTCATGGAAAGCAGTCTGCTCAACCGGGTGCAGGCGACGCTGCTGGCGATAGCCACGGCTGCGCTCTTCGTGTTGGCAGTGCTCAACCTGCTACAGCAGCAGCAGTTCCAGCAGCCTGACGACGGGGTCTGGTGGCACGAGGCGGCAGGGGGACTGAAGGCACAAAGGGTTTTGCCTGCCAGCCCCGGCGAGCGGGCGGGAATCCAGCCCGGCGACCTGCTGACATCGGTTGACAATAAGCCTGTCGCGCGAGTTGCGGATCAGATGCGCGCGCTTTACCGGGGCGGTCCGTACGTGCAGGTAGATTATGCCATCACGCGCGACGGCATCCCGCTCGACACGCCAGTCAAGGTGATTCCGGTTCCGCTCGACCGCAGCCTCTGGCTGGGCCTGCGGATAATCGGCTTTATCTACCTGGTCATCGGTTTTTATGTGCTCTTTCGCCGCTGGGGCGCGCCGCGGTCGACGCATTTCTACCTTTTCTGCCTGGTCTCGTTTGCGTTATATGCGCTCAAATACACCGGCAAAATAGGCCCCAGCGGCTCTTGGGACCCGCTGGATCGGGTTGTCTTCTGGACGAATGTGCTGGCCGAGTCGCTGCAGCCGGCGCTGTTTCTGCACTTTGCGCTCAGCTTCCCCGAGGAGCGGTACAGGCGGATGCGGAGCTGGCTGCTGCCAGTCGTCTATGCTCCGGGAGCGGGGTTGTTCGGGCTTTGGGTATGGTCGATCACGACCCGCGAGGCCACCAAGCTGCTGCTTGACCGGCTGAACCAGATTGCCACAGCGTACGACGCGGCGTTTTACCTGCTGGCCGCGATCATGTTCCTGCGCAGTTACCAGCGCGCCGGCACGCCGCTGCTGCGCCAGCAACTGAAGTGGGTGACGCGCGGCACGCTGCTGGCCGTAGTGCCGTTTACGGTCTACGCCATGCTCTACCTCTTCGATCAGCGCATCAGCCTGGTCGAGGATATTGCCGGGCTCTCGCTGGTGTTTCTGCCGTTGACCTTCAGCTGGGCGATTGTGCGCTACCGGCTGATGGATACCGACCTGATCTTCAAGCGCGGCGTGGCCTATATGCTGGCCACCGGCCTGCTTGTGGGCGGCTACTTCGGCACCATCGCGCTGATCTCGGTTATGGTGCACAACGCCATGCCCGAGGCGGTTCGCGAGTGGGCCCTGGTGCTTACCATTCTCATCACGGCGGCGATCTTCGATCCGCTGAAGCGCAGAATCCAGGGATGGGTAGACAAGGCATTCGACCGGCACCGCTACGACTATCGCAAGGCGCTGGTGGAATTCGGCCGCGGCCTGAGCTCGGAGACGAATCTGCAGGCGCTGCTGAAGTCAATTGTCGAGCAACTGCCGCAGACGCTGCTGGTGGCGCGCGTTGCCGTGTTTTTGGCGCAGGCGAACGGCGGAAGCGAGGGACAGCTGACACTGGCAGCCGGCCATGGATTGCCGGAATCGCTCGAAAAGGATCCCGGTAATGCCAAACTCGCCCTGGGATTCCTGGATTTCGATCGCAACGGCAATCACTCGCACATCTTCTTTGAGAATGCGCAGCAGGCGATGCACCTGCCAGTCGAACAGCAGCGCACGGCGGCATTGCTCGACCTGAACTACTATCTGCCCTGCCGCGTGGCCGCGGTTGAAGGGGCCTATGGCTCTTCGGCCGCGCGCACCATTGCGGTGATCGGGCTGGGGCGCACGCTGGGCGGGGATTTCCTGTCGAGCGAGGACGTGGAACTGCTTGAGTCGCTGGCCAGCTACATCGGCATTGCGCTGCAGAACGCCAGCCTGTATGCGCGGCTGGAAGAGAAGATGGTGGAGTTCGAGCGGCTGAAGGAGTTCAACGAGAATATCGTTGAATCGATCAACGTGGGCATTCTGGCCGTGGACCTGAACGGCCGCATTGAGAGCTGGAATGCGCAGATGGAAGCGATGTATGCGCTGAGCCGCGCCGAGGCGCTTGGCCAGGAACTTCGTGCCGTTTTCCCTTTGGACTTCATAGAGTCGATAGAAGAGTTCCGCAACGAGCAGGGCGTGCATCACCTGTACAAGTTCCCGCTGACGACGCGGGCCGGCGAGCAACGCACCACCAACATCGCGGTGGCTCCGCTGCTCTCGCGCGACTTTGTCCCAGTGGGCCGCATCATCCTGGTCGACGACATTACCGACCGCGTAAGCCTTGAGGCGCAGCTTACGCAGGCCGACAAGCTCAGCTCGATCGGCTTGCTTGCGGCCGGCGTGGCGCACGAGATCAACACGCCGCTGGCAGTGATCTCGTCGTATGCGCAGATGCTCTCAAAACAACTGCGCGGCGATGAACGGCTGGGGCCGGTGCTGGACAAGATTACGCAGCAGAGCTTCCGCGCGGCCGAGATCGCCAACGGGTTGCTGAACTTTTCGCGCACGTCGACGACCGAATTCCGCGAGACGAATCTGAACCAGGTAATTCGCGATACGCTCTCGCTGCTTGAGCACCAGTTCAAGACGGCACAGATTCTTGTGGATCTGGAGCTGGCCGAGGAACTGCCGCCGATTCACGGCAACTCAGGCAAATTGCAGCAAGTGTTTCTGAATCTGTTGCTGAATGCCAAGGAAGCGATGCCGCGGGGCGGAAGGCTGCGCGTGGCTACGGCAGTGAACGGAACAGTGGAGGCAGTCATTTCAGACTCGGGAAGCGGCATTGCGCCCGAGCATTTGAAGCGGATTTACGATCCCTTTTTTACCACCAAGACAACGCCCCGGCCCGGCGACCGGCGCGGGACGGGGCTGGGGCTCTCGGTTTCCTATGGAATCATCCAGGAACATGCCGGCAAAATTCACGTTGAGAGCGCGGTGGGCGCCGGAACAACGTTTCATCTTGAATTTCCCCTCTTGAGGAACTCTGTACATGTCTGAGGTTGCACTGCCCTTGAACGCACCCGTTGCAACAAGCCCCGCCGGCGGCGCCACTCCCCCGGCCCGCATCCTGGTGATCGACGACGAAGCCGGCATTCGCGAATCCCTCGAAGTGTTGCTGTCGCTCGAGGGCTACGCAGTGGTCGTGGCCGGCGATGGCGCGGAGGGGCTGCGCACGATCGACTCGGAGAACTTCGACCTGGTGCTGCTCGACCTGGCGCTGCCGGGCCAGAGCGGGCTTGAGCTGCTGCCGCAGATCAAGGAGCGGCAGCCGGAGCTGCCGGTCATCATGATCACGGCCTACGGCACCGTGGATAACGTCGTGGAAGCCATTCGCGCCGGCGCGGAGAATTTTGTCCAGAAACCGTGGGACAACGAGAAGCTGTTGGCCGACATTCGCTCGGCCGTTGCGCGGCACCGCGCCGAAGAAGAAAACCTGCAACTCAAGCGGACGCTGAAACAGCGCTACAACTTCTCGAACATCGTGGGCAAGAGCGAGCCGATGCTCAAGATCTTCGACCTGGTGGCGCAGGTGGCGCCGAGCCGGTCGACGGTGCTGATCCAGGGCGAGAGCGGCACGGGCAAGGAACTGATCGCGAAGGCGATTCATGCCAACTCGCCGCGTCGCGACAAGCCGTTTGTGCCCGTGAATACCGGAGCCATGCCGTCGGAGCTGCTGGAGTCGACGCTTTTTGGCCACGTGAAGGGCGCGTTTACTTCGGCCATCGCCAGCAAGAAGGGGCTGTTCGAAGTCGCCAACGGCGGCACGCTGTTCCTGGACGAGATTGCCACCATGGGCTTCGACACGCAGGCCAAGATTCTGCGCGTGCTGCAGGATAAGCGCTTCATGCACCTGGGCGGCGTGCAGGAGATCCAGGTGGACGTGAGAATAATTGCGGCCACCAACATTGACCTGCGCCAGGCGGTGCGCGAGGGCAAGTTCCGCGAGGATCTTTTCTACCGGCTGAACGTAATTACCGTCGACCTGCCTCCGCTGCGCTCGCGGCGCGAAGATATACCGCCGCTGGTGCAGCATTTCCTCGATTACTACACCAACGAGAACGGCATGCCACCGCGCAAGCTCTCTGCGGACGCGCTGCGCGCGCTGGTGGACTACGACTGGCCAGGCAACGTGCGCGAACTGGAGAACTCGATCGAGCGCGGCGTGGTGCTTTCGTCGGGTCCGATCATCGGCGCCGACCTTTTGCCGGGACACATTACCGGCCGCAGCTTCCAGGATGCGCTGCTCGACAACAATCCCAACGCTTCGCTCTTCGACATCATCGAGGTCATTGAGCGCCGCATCATTATTGAGAAGCTGGAACGGTGCAACTGGAACCAGACCGACGCGGCCGAGCAATTCCGCATTCCGCTCTCGACGCTCAACCAGAAGATCAAGCGGTTGAATATCGAGATCAGGAAGAAGGGACGGGAGTAGGGTTAATGCAAGCCGAGCTGCGGGTCGAAATCACTCGATACGTGGACGACTATCAGCCCGGTATTGTTCAGTGTGAATTTACCGATGCAGTGGGTCGGCGACACGTAGTTGTAGGCAAGCTTCCAGTGTTTACAGCCGCGGACCTCGGTTTCGACTCATGCTACCCACAACCGGGTAGTGTGCAATGTGAGGTTCTGGGCCGTCAAAAAAACGGTAAGGACGAAGAGCTGGTGCGTGTCGCAATCGGCGAGGAGACAGTGGAAGGTCTAACAGAGTTCGTGGTTTCCCGCGAGCTTATCTCTGTAGATATTGCCGCATCTCAGAGCTGATTGCAGCATCCCTACCGAGGTCCGAAAAGCATCCCTCAGTGGCTAAAGCCAGCTGTTTACGCGCCATCTGCGGCACGGCTAAAGCCGTGCCCTTTCAAAACCTGACTTGCGCGGCCAACTGCGACCTACTTCCACAGCTTCTCCCAGTTCCACATCGCGCTCGTCATCTCGGCAGGCAGCTCGAATCCAAGCTGGTGCGCCAGCATGCACACCTGGCCGCGATGATGAGCCTCGTGCGCAACCATGTAGCTCAGCATTTCCGGGCCAACCGGCCAGGGCCGGGTCCAGCCGTCTCTCATGAACTTCTGAATGCGGCCTTCGCTTCCGCCGAGCGCCTCGGCCAGCATCTCTTCGCAGCGCGCGGCGCTCTCAGCCAATCCCGCGCTGGCCTCCTGCGGCGTGCAGTGCGTGCGGTTCAATTGCGGCGGAACCTTCAGGTGCGGAGCCGTGAGCCTGATCCACTTGGTGCGGACATTGTGCACGTGCGTAAAGATCGCGGCGATGGTGCGGACGTTCCCGGGCGTCTTCGCTCTCCAGGCTTCAGGGGCAAGATGCTCGATCAGCATCTGGTTCATGCGCTCGTTGGCGGTAAATATCTTTACTGCCGCTCGTCCCAGTTCCGGCGGGATTTGGCTTTGGCGTCGCGTGGCCACGGCTCCTCCTGACCTATCGTACCGCCGGCTAGCTCCATGGCCAGGCCGGGGGCCCGGCTCTGGGTAGTGGGTCAGTTTGAAGAAACCTTCCCAAAAGGGCTAAAGCCCGCGATTATTTTGCTCGATTTATGTACGGGCTGAAGCCCGTACCCTTCAAACTGACCCACTACTTGGCGCTGTATCTCGCTGCGCGATGCGCTATTCTGTGTTCGAGAACAATGGCGATCCAGACGCTTGACCGTACCTCCAAACAAATCGTGCTCACCGTGCAGGAGTACTCGATCTTCGCGTGGCGAAGCTTGATGAACCTGTTCCGGCCGCCGATTTACTGGTCTGACTTTTTGATGCAGTCCGACATTATCGGCGTTGGTTCGGTGTCCATCGTGCTGCTCTCGGGCTTTTTCACCGGCGCCGTGCTTGCATTGCAGTCGGCGGCTACGCTTTCGGCCTTTGGAGCCACCGGCGTTACCGGGCGATTCGTCAGCCTCACTATGATTCGCGAACTGGGCGCCGTGCTGACGGGCATCATGGTCTCGGGACGGAATGCATCGTCGATGGCCAGCGAGCTGGGGTCGATGGTGGTGACCGAGCAGATTGACGCCATGCGCGCGCTGGGCGTCGACCCGCTGCGCAAGCTGGTCACGCCGCGCATTTACGCCACCATCGCGATGCTCTTCTTCCTGACCATCGTGGCCAACGCTTTCGGCATCCTGGGCGGCGCCGCAGTTACCGTGTTTTTGAACCACCAGAACGGCACGCAGTACTTCTCCATGGCCTGGGAGGGCCTGCACTTCCGCGATGTCGCGCAGGGCCTGGTGAAGCCGCTCTTCTTCGGCTACATCATCGCGTCCATCGGGTGCTTCTACGGCATGAAGACCACGGGCGGAACGCAGGGAGTGGGCCGGTCGACGATTCAGGCGGTGGTTACCTCGTCGGTGCTGATTATTGTGGCCGACTTCCTCATCACGCACGTCATGTTGTCACTCTGGCCCGCATGAGCCTTTCACTGCTTACCGAACTCGAGCCGCTCAAAGACACCCTTCCGGTGGTGGAGATGCGGCACGTAACGATCTCGTTCGACGGGCCGCCGGTGCTGAACGACATCAGCTTTCGCGTGGCGCCCAATGAGACACGCATCCTGCTGGGTCCCGCGGGCGTGGGCAAAAGCGTGCTGCTCAAGCTCATCAACGGCCTGCTGAAGCCCGACAAAGGCAACGTGATGCTGTTCGGCGACGAGATTTCGGCCATGCCCGAGGAGGAGCTCTTTCCGTTGCGCGCGCGTACCGGCATGGTGTTTCAGGAGGGTGCGCTCTTTGACTCGCTCAGCGTGCGCGATAACGTGGGCTACCAGTTGATCGAAGAGAAAAAGCTGACCGACGAGGAGATCGACGCGAAGGTGCGCGAGTCGCTCAGATTCGTGGACCTCGAAGAGACTTTCTCGTTGTTTCCAGCCAGCCTTTCGGGCGGAATGCGCCGCCGCGTAGCCATTGCCCGGGCGCTCATCAATCAGCCCGAGCTGCTGTTGTACGACTCGCCCACCGGCGGTCTAGACCCCGTCACTTCGACCAACATTATCAGCCTGATTGTGAAGCAGCGCGACGTGCACCAGACGCCTTCGCTGCTGGTGACACACCGCCTGCAGGACGCGTTCACCATGTGCACGCATCGCTTCGATGCCGAAAAGGGCGAGATGGCGCCGCTGCCCAAGGGTGTGACCGACCCCAATACGACGTTCATGATGCTCGATGAGGGAAGGCTGATCTTCGACGGCTCGCTGCACGAGTTGCTGCACACCGACGATACGTTTGTGCGGGAGTTTCTGGAGTAGGGGGCGGAACGGGCTTTGGAATGACGCGCTCAACGCGCTGGGCAGCCCCGCCGTGCTAGACTTCCCGGTGCTGTTGGCTGGACCCAAATCGATGACCTGGATCGATGCGTTCAGACCCGTGAGGCATTCATGACCATTCTTCCTGCTTCATCACAATCGCAGTTTACCCGCCGCAGATTCATGCAGGCGGCGGGCGCAGCGGCTGTGTTTTCGCGCAGCGCATTTGCGCGCTCGGGGCGCGTGCCGGCCTCCGACCGCATCACCATGGGCGTAATTGGCTGGGGCATGATGGGCCCGTCGAACACCAAGGAGTTTTTGAAAAATGCCGATTGCCAGGTGGTGGCCGCCTGCGACCTGGATAAGAACGCCCTGCAGGCCGCCGTGGAGACCGTCAACACCTACTACGGCAACCAGGACTGCCGCGCCTACCACGACTACCACGAGCTGCTGGCCCGCGACGACATCGACACGGTGATGATCGCAGTCCCCGACCACTGGCATGAGCTGGTGGCCACCGAGGCCGCGCGGCACAGGAAGGATATCTACGGCGAAAAGCCGCTGGCCCGCACGGTGCGCGAGCAGCAGGGAATTGTGCGCGCCGTGGAAAAGAACAACATCATCTGGCAGACGGGCTCTTGGCAGCGCTCGCTGCCCGAGTTCCACAAGGCTGCGGAGATCGTGCGCAACGGGTTGATCGGAAACGTGATTCGCGTAGAGGTCGGGCTGCCCGGCGGAGAGCACGATTTTGGCGGCACCGAACCGGCGCTGCTGGCGAAACTGGCAACGCTTCCCGACAAGATCACCGATCCAACGCTCGTAGTGCCGGGAACGCCGGCGTGGGACCTGGCGGTGAGCGATCCGCCGCCAGAGCTCGATTACGACCGCTGGATCGGCCCCTCGCGCATGGAGCCGTACATTGAGGCGCGCGTGCACAAGAACTGGCGCTGGAATTACAACACCGGCGGCGGCCAACTGCTGGACTGGATCGGCCACCACGGCGACATCGCGCACTGGGGACTCGGCTTCGATCTGAGCGGCCCGACTGAGGTTGAGGGCCACGGCGAGTTTCCTGCGCCCAACGCGCTGTGGAATACGGCGACGAAGTATCACGTCGAGTGCCTGTACAAGAAAGAAGTCACGGGCTACTCGAACGATGTGCGCTTGACCATCGCCGGCGGATCGGGCGCCATCAATATGGGAACGAAATGGATCGGCACCGACGGATGGGTGTGGGTTGACCGCGGCGGATTCGACGCCTCAAACCAGGAGTGGGTGAAGTGGGAGGCAGTACCCGACTCGCTGCGCAAGACGAGGCTCTACGAGTCGGCCGATCACAGACGCAACTTTCTTGACTGCGTCAAGACGCGCAAGCCCACCATCACGCCGGTCGAGGTGGCGCACCACTCCACGCTGCCGGGGCACCTGGGATTGATTTCGATGCTGACGGGGCGCAAGATCCACTGGGATGTTGAGCGCGAGTTGATCCTCGACGATCCCGCGGCATCGGAGCTGCTCACGCGGCCCTATCGCGCGCCGTATGTGATGGTGTAGAGGGCCGGGAATCCGAAGCCCGGTGGGTCAAGTTCCCCGGTGGACTGCCCCCCAAAAGTGAGACAGTCGAGAAGGGCACAGTTTGCAGCGAATGGGGGGCTGCAAATGCGAAGGAAGAGGGTTTACACGGAGGAGTTCCGGCGCCTTGCGGTGGCACGGATGCAGG
>Ga0326727_10009642_pt1 | contig 23576 bp, 21 predicted proteins | sample MB2enrmetagenome_FD_207643 | JGI IMG/M metagenome (GOLD analysis project Ga0326727, IMG submission 207643) | Lab enriched peat soil microbial communities from McLean, Ithaca, NY, United States - MB29MY | ecosystem: Environmental > Terrestrial > Soil > Wetlands > Peat | place: USA: New York... | reverse complement strand
TGCAGTATTACCAGATGTGCCGGGAGCACCTGAATCCCGGCGGCGTCATGTCCTTGTGGATTCCGTTTTACGAGAGCAATTCGGATACGATCAAGAGCGTCCTGGCCACTTTTTTCAAGGTCTTCCCCAATGGCATCGTCTGGAGCAACGACGAGAACGGATCGGGTTACGACGCCGTGTTGTTCGGGCAGGTCGAGCCGACGGTGATTGACGTGGACCAGTGGCAGGAGCGGTTGGACCGCCCGGAATACGCCGGGGTCAAGCAATCACTGGAAGATGTCGGTTTCCACGACGCGGTGGATTTGCTGGCCACTTACGCCGCCCGCGCCGCCGATCTGGGCGATTGGATGAGCACCGCCCAAATCAACACCGACCGCAACCTGCGTCTTCAGTATCTGGCCGGCCTGTCCTTGAACAACTATCAGGAAACGCAGATTCTCAACGAGATCACCCGCACCTACCGCTTCCCCACCAATCTATTTGTTGGCGACAGCGTCCGCGTCCGCCTGCTGGAAGACCGTTTGAAAATCCGCAAGGGCACGGCCTCGCGCTGACCGCAAGCCGCGGGGGCCGCATGGCCGTCCGGCAGGAGGTAGTGTCCTGATTTGGGGAGCGCACGTCCCGATTCGGAATCGGGACGTGCGCTTATAGTCCCTCCAAAGTTATTCACCGGTGGCGAGGAGGACCGTCGTTCCCTCCTCCGCAGCCAACGGCAAGCGGGGAGGGTCAGATCTTAACATTTAACATTTTCCGTTTAATTCAAATGTTAAATGTTAAGATGTGGCCCCGGTGTCTGCCACGGGGCAGGATCAATGCGCTTGCTGACTTGAGGGCTTGATGGCGCCGGCTTTGTTTCGGCCGCCGTCGGTCCCTTCTTGGAGCAGGTTTTCGATGGCGCGCCCCATCTCCTCGCGCAGTGTCGGGGAGTAGCCGACGTGGCGGGCGCGGACGATGCCTTGCTGGTCAATGACAAGAAAGGTCGGAAAGCCTTGGACGCCGTATTTTTCCGGCAAACCCGCCGCCTTGAGGGTGAGGTAATTCAATTGGAGCTTGTCCACGACAAAACGGGCGTCTTTGTCGTCCGGATCGGTGTTCATGCCCAGGATCACGACGGGCCGGCCGCGGAATTGCTCGGCCAAGGCCTTGATCTGGGGCATGGCCCGCATGCACCACCCGCAGCCGCGATACCAAAAGTCCAGCGCGACGACTGTGCCGCGATAATCCTCCAGAGCGTGTTTGTGCCCGTCCAAATCGGTGGTGGCCCAACTGGCGGCGGCCTTGTTCAGAAGGGCGTCGCTTTTTCCCTCGTCCTCGGCGGCATATTTGAAGGAGGAGTCGAGCTGAAGCAATTGGGATTGAATCTCTTCCCGGATGACGGGCAGTTTGACCCTGTTTTGCGCCGTTTGCAGGGCGGCTTTGGCGGCGGCTTTGGCGGCGGATTCGTTCATCCCGGTTTGGAGCGATTCCAGCGCTGCGCGCACCCCGGCTTTGGCCTTGGCGCAAACGTCGCACTCCCAGGCCAGTTGCGTCATCCAGCCTGGGTCTTTGGCCGCGGCTGATTTCAACTGCGCCACACCCTTCCCGTCGCCCACGAAACCGAATCCCTGGTGATCCACCGAGACGATCTTCTGAATCAAGCCGCGCGCTCCGTCAAAATAAATTGTGTTGGTCGAAGTCCCCAGATAGATGTCCTGAAAAATTCCCTTTCCAGTCGCCTCAAAGATCCATTGGCCCGCCGGGTCGGAAGGCGCCGATTTGAGCCGATAAGCCGTCTGCATGGCCTCGTTCTGCGAGACTTCCCAGCCCTGTTGCGCTTGGGCAACATGGGAAGGGAGCGGGAAAAAAGGCGCGGAGAGCGGTTCATTTTCAACCGCGCCGGGCTTGCCGGCGACTTGTCCGTCGGCTGAGATGTCGAAGGAGTTGAGCTTGCGGGTTTCATCCGAGCGGCCTGGCTCGGTCTGCTTCCTGAGAACAACCAGGTGCCAGCTTCCGTCCCGGTTCTGGCGGGTCACCCAGAAGGTGGCGGTTTCGGTCTGCTTGATTGATTGATGCGCGGAGTGGAAATCGGATGAACTCTGATAGACCAGTTCCTGGCCGATTTTAAAACTGTAGCGGGGCATGTCTCCCGCCGCTTGGGCGAGGCTGGCGGTGATAATGCTGCCCGCCAGAGCGCACAGCGATGTCCAGGGCGATTTTTTCATGTCTTCCTCCAAATCATTCGCGCGCTCTTTAATTACGGCGCGGCTTTTCAAGAGCTTTCGTCCGACCGGGCTGTTTAGCAAGCCCCAAATGCGTGTGAAAAGTGAGGGGGTTCATTTTCAAGCATATTTCCCTTGACAATCCGCGCTTATATGCTAATCTTTCCGGCGTGAAGGCAGGAAAACTATGGGAAGACGGGACCGGGACCATGACGGGATGCGCCAATTTTCGGTTTGCGGATCGGGAGGCGGAGTTTTTTCAACAGCGGCGGAATCCGGCGCCGGGCTTCAATCCTTAAATACTCTATAAACTTAGTATGGTTTATGATTCCATCAGACAGACCTGCCTTTTCCGCCGGTTTCGAGCATGTTTGATGAAAATCAACCTAAGTGGCTATACATGAGCTGTTTACGCTCCAAACGAGGCTTTTCCAATCAAGCCAAATCAAGGCTAATCAAGTTATTCTGATCTTAATCTCTCTCGGAGAAGGCGGGGCAGGATTAAGATTAGGATTAAGATTAAGAGGGGAAACCCAAAAAGTGAGAGGCGCCCCATGAACCGCCTCCGCCGTCTTTGGACTTTGCAAGCCGGGGGCTAAACTTTAAACTGCGGGCATGTTCGATTCTTTGAGCCAGAAACTGCAGAACGCGTTTCGCAATCTCCGCGGGCTGGGCAAAATCTCCGAGGCCAACGCCGGGGAGGCCCTGCGCGAGGTGCGCATGGCCCTGCTGGACGCGGATGTCAATTTCAAGGTGGCGCGCGATTTCATCGAGGAAGTCAAAAGCAAGGCGCTCGGGCAGGAGGTGACGCAGAGCATCCAGCCGGGACAGCAGATCATCAAAATTATCCATGACGAATTGGTGAAGCTGCTCGGCTCCTCCAACGCGGGGCTGGCCTTGAGCGGCAATCCCAGTTGCCTCATCCTGGCCGGCCTGCACGGTTCGGGCAAAACCACTTCCAGCGCCAAGCTGGCCCGCTGGCTGCAAAAGCAGGCGCGCCAGACGTTGCTGGTGGCGGCGGACGTGTACCGCCCGGCGGCGATGGATCAATTGGAAACCCTGGGCAAACAAATCGAGGTCCCGGTTTTCGCGCTGCACGGGGAAACGGATGTTTTGAAGATCGCCCGCCAGGCGCTGGATTTCGCCCGGCTGAACCACCGCAACACGCTCCTCTTCGACACGGCCGGACGGTTGCAGATTGACCAGCCGCTGGTGCAGGAACTGGTGCGCTTGCGGGACTTGATCCAGCCGCAGGAAATTCTTCTTGTCCTGGACGCGGCCACAGGCCAGGAAGCGGTCAATGTGGCGGCGCACTTTGACCAGGCGCTGCAGATCACCGGGGCGATCCTGACCAAGCTGGATGGCGACGCGCGGGGCGGCGCGGCGCTGAGTTTGAAGGCGGTGACGGGCAAGCCGATTAAATTCATCGGGACGGGGGAAAAGCTGGAGGAATTCGAGCCGTTTCACCCGGAGCGGATGGCCTCGCGCATTTTGGGCATGGGCGACGTGGTGAGCCTGGTGGAGAGGGCGGTCGAGGCGGTGGACCTGGACGACGCCAAGCGGATGGAGGAAAAAATGCGCAAGGGCCGGTTTTCGCTGGAGGATTTTCTGGAGCAGTTGCGGGCCATGAAGAAGCTCGGCTCGCTGGAAAGCCTGGTGGGGATGCTGCCGGGCGGGGCGGAGGCCATCAAGCGGGTGGACATGAACAAACAGGAAAAGGAATTCCAGCGGATGGAGGCGATTATTTGCGGGATGACGCCGCAGGAAAGGCGCGCGCCGCAAATCCTCAACGCCAAACGCCGGATGCGCATCGCCCGGGGCAGCGGCGTGCAGGTGTCCGATGTCAACAATTTGCTCAACAAATTCAACCAGATGCAGCAGATGATGAAGAACATGGGCAAATTCCAAAAGATGATGGGGCGGATGGGAGGGACGCCGGGGTTCAAGCGGTGAACGGTCAAAGGGAATTCCACCCTGAATCATGTGGGAACCGTTTCGGGACGGGGGGACTGCTTTACAAGCTCCGGCCCATGATTTAGGTTGATGCCCATGAAAACGGAAATGATCCGCCAGACAATCTTCGCCCTCAAACCGCCCATGAATTTCTACACCTCGGACGGCCGGGTGGTTTACATTGATCATCCGGAATCTGTAATCATCAGCGAAGCCTTGGTGGCGGTCGGGGCCGGTGTGGATGCCGAGACGGGGCTGGCGAGAGACATCCTTCTGCTCGCCCCCGATCATATCGTCCGTATTGAGCCGACAAGAAGGAAGCCATTGCGCAAGGTCGCATGAGGGTCGGGCGACACCTGAGCCGTGACTTTTTCCCGGGAAATCGAGTTTCGGCTCGACGGAGTTTCGCGCTGCCGGGACGATTCGAATCAGAAGGGCGCTCCGACGTTGATCTGGCGCGCCAGGCAGTAGGCGGCGTTGGCCACGTATTTTTCCGCCCAGCCTTTCAGGCCGGCGCGTTCTTCCGGGGTCAGGAGGCGCACGACCCTGGCCGGAGCGCCGAAGACGAGCGAGCCTTCGGGAATTTTCGTGTGCTGCGTCACCAGCGCCCGGGCGCCCACCAGGCATTGCGCGCCCAATTCCGCTCCATCCAAAATCACCGCTCCCATGCCGATCAGGCACTCGTCGCCCACCGCGCAGGCGTGAACAATGGCGCCATGGCCAACGGTGACGTAATTTCCCACCAGGCACGGCAATTCCTCGGCCAGATGGAGCACCGCGTTGTCCTGGATATTGGTGTGGTGGCCCACCACAATGCGGTTGATGTCGCCGCGCAAGACGGCGTTGTGCCAGACGCTGGCGGCCTCGCCCAGGACGACATCGCCCGTCACCACCGCGCCGCGGGCGATGTAAACATTTTTCCCCAGCGCCGGCTTTTGGCGCAGGAACTTGTCGAGTTGGCTTGATATGTTCACAGTTCCGGACGTATCCTTTAAAACGATCGCCGCGCCGGTGGCGGACCGCAATCATGGTAACACTTAAATTGACATTTTGAAGTTCAAAATTCAGTAATGCATCAGTGACGACATGGAGAGGCAGGGCGAGACTCTGTCGAGCCGAAACTCGATTCCTGGGAAAAAGTCACGGCTCGACAGAGTCTCGCCCTACCACCAAGACGGACGCATTACAAACTCCAAACCGAGCCGCGTTATGCCAAAAGATGAGCCGGGCCGCGCCCCCAAATCCCCGCGCCGGAGGAAGCTGCTGCCGCGCTCCTTCAAGGAGCTGACGCCGAGCCGGCATTTCAATCCGCGGACCTTTTTTTACGAGCTGGTCTGGAAGGCATTGTTGACACGGCGCACGGGGGAGAACGTGCGGCCCAAGTTCCCCAAGCTGGCCCGCGGGCAGGCGGCCCTGACCTGGATCGGCCACGCTTCCTTTCTGGCGCAGTTCACCGATTTGAACGTGCTGATTGATCCGAATTTCGCCAACTGGCTTTTTCTCTTGAAGCGCATCCGGCGCGCCGGGCTGAAAATCCAGGACCTGCCTCCCATTGATCTGGTCCTTCTCACCCACGCCCACTTCGATCATTTTCATCGCCCCACCTTGCGCCGGCTGAACTCTCCGAAAATCGCCATTGTGCCGTGGGGCGTGGGCGATTTGGCCAAGAATCTGGGCTTCGGGCGCATCATTGAACTGCAATGGTGGGAGAGCTTTTCCCATCAGGGCTGGAAAGTCACTTTGACGCCTTCCAAGCACTGGGGCGCGCGGATTCTGCGGGATGATCACCGGGGTTATGGCGGTTTCCTGCTCGAGCATCAGGGCCGCCGGATTTACCACGCGGGGGACAGCGCCTATTTCGGCGGTTTTCGGGAGATCGGCCAAACCAGCCCGCCGGAAGTGGCGATGCTGCCGATTGGGGCCTACTATCCCGACAGTTTCCGTCACGTTCACATGGGGCCGGACGAAGCCATCCAAGCCTTCCGCGACCTCCAAGCCCAGTGGCTGGTGCCCATGCATTATGGAACGTTCCGGCTTTCGTTTGAAGACATGGATGAACCGCCGCGCTGGCTTCGGGAATTGGCCGCCTCCCATGGCTTGAGCCAACATTTGAGAATCCTGCAGGAAGGGATGCCGACCGTGTTTTGATTCTTGGAAGGCAGGGCGAAACTCTGTCGAGCCGTGACTTTTTCCCAGGAATCGAGATTCGGCTCGACGGAGTCTCTACCGTGAAAGAATGACGCATCGCTGCTTTTCCTGCCGCAATCGTAAAGCATGGGCGAATTGGCTTGCAGAGGGCGCCTTCCGCAAAATGCAAACCAACCGCCCACCCCATCGCAACATGGACAAAAAAAGGACGCGGCGGTAATAATTGCGTAACATTCGCGCCCTAGATTTGCGCCCATGAAAACAACCTATTCTTTGTCGGGCCGGGCAAAAACAATTTTGACCCTGCTTTCACTCGCAACTCTAACCGGCTCCGCGCCGATGGCGCGGGCCGCTTCGCCTTCCGAAACCCTGGAGCAAGCCATTTATTCGGAGGAAACCAAAGGCGACCTGGACGGCGCGATGATCCTGTATCAGCAGGTCATCGAGCAGGCCAAAACCAGCCAGGCCCTGGCCGCGCAGGCGCAGTACCACTTGGGCGTCTGTCAGTACAAAAAACAAAACTATGCCGCGGCTGCGGCCGCCTTTGAGGCGGTGGTCAAGGATTATCCCAGTCAAAAGGACCTGGTGGCCCTGGCGCGCGATTCCCTGGCGCGCAACAACAATCTGCTCCCCGCCCCCTGGGCGGATGGGGAGGAGGAGCGGTTCGACATCAAACTGGGCGGCGGCCTCAAAGTCGGCTTCGGCGTCTGGACGGCCGATGCGGGGGAGAGCAACGGCCAAAAGATCTGGCAGTTCGGCCGCCTCATGACCGCGGCGGGAAGCGCGCAAGCCAGCCGCGTCGAAGTGGACGCCGCCACCATGAAACCGCTCCACAGCCGTTGGAAACATACCTTGCTGGGCGAGGCCGACGCCGTCTATTCGTCCGATCATGCGGACGTGAAAATGGCCGGAAAGGATGATGTCAAGAAGATTCACTTCGACAGCCTGGCCTATGACAATGAAGAGGGATTCCATTTGTTCCGGCGCCTGCCCCTGGCGCCGGGTTACAAGTCCACCCTCCAACTTCTCGCCAGTCTCGGCGGCGGGACTGTTGTGCCGCTAAACGTGGAAGTGACCGCGGTGGAAACGGTCAGCGTTCCCGCCGGAACTTTTCCGTGCTACAAACTGGACCTGAACATCGGCCAGGTTTTCTGGATCGCCACCAACGCGCCCCGCGAAATCGTCAAGATCGAGGCCGGCGGCGCGATCATGGAATTGACCGGGACGCGCCGGCGCAACCTTTCCGATCCTGTCAACTATGTTGATCCGGAAGGCTTCTCCCTCACCGCCCCGCCGGGCTGGCTCATTGGCTCCATCGCGCAGGAAAAGGCGAAGACGACGGTCGCGCTGCTGGATCCCGATGCCACGGGCGCCTGCCTGCTGAACTGGTCCAGTCTCGATGCCATCGAGCCAAAATCGGCCACCAACTCCGTCCGCGCCCTGGTCGAAACCGAGCTTGCCAACGCCGCCAAGGAATACAAAAACTTCCAAGTCCGCTCCAATAGCTGGCAGGAACGGACCCTGGCCGGACAACTGGCCCTGAGCGTCATGGCCGATTACCTGGACGGCGAGAAACCCCAGATCGCGTACAGGGTCACCGCCATCATCGGCGGCCATGCCGCCTCTTTCCAATTCTTGGTCCCGGCGACGGACTTCGATGTCTTTCGTCCCAAGGTCAACGCGATTGTGGATTCCTTTGTCCTGAAGTGAAAAAAAGTTTCCTGAGGAATTTCACGTTCAGCGTCAACCGGCCCGGCGGCGGCGGGATGACGCTGCTCCTGTTGCTGGTGGTGCTCGTCCCGTCGGTTTGCCTGCTCTGGTTCATGAACCGGGCGGTGCAAAACGAGCGGCTGGCCGTGCAACAAAAGCTGCTCGATCTTTACCAGGGACAGCTCACCCAAATGACGGAGTTATTAAAAAGGACCTGGCCGTACAAAGTTGACTGGATCGACGAACAGTGCGTTCAACCTGGGCCTCCGCGTGTATTTTCTGATTATGCGGGCGTCGTGGCGGATTCCTTTATTTGTTTCGATTCCACAGGAAGGATTTTATATCCAAGTCCAGCGGTGGCGCCGTCAGCCGAGTCCGTCGAACCGGCCTGGGCCGAAGCGCAACGTCTTGAGCCAAGCGACCCGGTCGCCGCCGCTGCCGCCTTTGGCCGCCTTTGCCAGACAACGACAAACGAAACCCTGGCCGCGCGCGCTTATCAGGCGGAGGCGCGATGCCTGCTGCAAGCGCGACAAACCAATGCGGCCCTGGATATTTTGACCCATCCTCTCGCGCAACAAAAATACCAGCGTGTTAGCGATCCGCAAGGCACGCTGATTGCGCCCAATGCCGAATTGATGGCCATCGAATTGATGCTCCCATCCAATCCCGCCCAAGCCGCGATTCTTTTCAACCGGCTGCAGTCACAGTTGAATGATTATCGTAATGACGGAATGCCTTCAGCCCAGCGGCGCTTTCTCATGCGCCGGCTTGAGCAATTGTTTCCGAGCGCGGCCAAGTTTCCAAGGCTGGAGGCCGAGGATCTCGCCGCGCAATATCTCGAATCCAACCCGGCCTTTCCGCCGCAACCCGGTTGTCGGCCTACGACGCTGCCTGATATTTGGCAATTACCCTCCCCGCGAGGCCATGTTCTCTTGCTTTACCACACTAAAAGCCTGTGCGCGGAAACGATAGCCTTGCTCGGGAATCTGCCGCCGGAGATTAACGGGACGGTTCTCGCGCCCGGCGAGGCCGCGGAAGCCTTCTTTTCCACGCCAATCAGCCCACTCCTGCCCGATTGGAAAGTGGCTTTTTCCTGGAAAGACAAGAGGCACATGGACCTGGCGGCGGACGCGCGCATCGCCTCTCTTCTTTGGACGGGCGCTCTGGCCGTCGCCGGCATCATCGCCCTGGGCTTGCTCGCCGCCGGTTTGTTGCGGCGGCAAATGGCGGTGGCGCAGTTGAAGAACGACCTGGTGGCCAATGTCACCCATGAGTTGAAAACGCCGCTTTCCTCCATGCGCCTGCTGGTGGACACGCTGCTGAACGCCCCTTCGCTCGAGGAAAAGACCGCGCGCGAATATCTCCAGCTCATCGCCCGCGAAAATCTCCGCCTCAGCCATCTTATTGACAACTTCCTCGCCTTCTCCCGCATCGAGCGCGACAAATACGCCTTCGACTTCCACCCCGTGCCGGCCCGCGAAATTGTGGACAGCGCCGCCGCCGCCGTCCGCGAGCGCTTCCACTCGCCCGGCTGCCGCTTCACCGTGGCCGCCCCGGCCGATTTGCCGCCCGTCCTGGCCGATGCCGGCGCCCTGGTCACGGCCCTGCTCAACCTCCTGGACAACGCCTGGAAGTATTCAGGCGACGAGAAACAAATCGTATTGACAGCAGAAGCCCGCCACGGCGGCGTCGCCTTCGCCGTCCAGGACAACGGCATCGGCCTGCCGCCGCGCGAAACCGGCCGCATCTTCAAGCGCTTTTACCAGGTGGACCCGCATCTTTCCCGCACCGGGTCGGGCTGCGGACTGGGGCTGAGCATTGTGCAATTCATCGTCGCCGCGCACCAGGGCAGCGTGAAGGTCGAGAGCCGGCCGGGCGCGGGAAGCACCTTCACCATTACGCTGCCCGTGGCGAATCGCGCCCCGTGAAAACAAACCCTCAGTCTTGTGTGGCGGGGCGCTCAACCAACACGGACTGGTTGCTCATGAATTAAAAAAAGGCATGAATCCGCAAACCATTTTGATCATCGAAGACGACCCCGCCCTGTTGCGCGGGTTGAAGGACAATTTTGAAACGCAAGGCTATCTCGTCCGCCTCGCCAACAACGGGCAAAAGGGGCTGGACGCCCTGCTGGCCGAGCGGCCGGATTTGGTCCTGCTGGACCTCATGCTGCCCAAGGTCAACGGGTATGAGATTTGCCGCGCCGCCCGCGCCCGCCAATTGGACATGCCCATCATCATGCTCACCGCCAGGGGACAGGAGGAGGACATCGTGCGCGGCCTGGAACTGGGGGCGGATGATTACGTGACCAAGCCCTTCAGCATTCGCGAGCTGATCGCCCGCGTCAAAGCCTTCCTGCGCCGCCAGGGCGCGGCCGCCCAATATGACTTTGGCCCCTTCCGCCTCGATCCGGCCGCGCACAAATTATTTCGCGATGGCAAGGAGATCGTCCTGACCGGCAAGGAATTTCGGCTGCTGGAATTTTTCCTCCAGCGGGCCGGGCGCGCCCTCACGCGCGACGGCATCCTGGCCGCCGTGTGGGGCCAGGAGGTGGTGGTGACCGACCGCAGCGTGGACCGGTGCGTCACCACCTTGCGCGCCAAGATCGAGGCCGACCCGCATCACCCGATTTTTATTCAGACCATCCGCGACATCGGTTATCGTTTCGAGACGACGCCATGATCGAAGCCCGGCAATTGACCAAGATCTTCCGCGACAAAAAACGCGGGGAAATCCGCGCCGTGGACAACGTAAGCTTCCGTTGCCTGCCGGGGCGGATTTTTGGATTGCTCGGCGGCAATGGCGCGGGCAAAACGACCTGCCTGCGCCTCCTGGCCACCATTCTTCAGCCCAGTTCCGGCGCCGCCACCGTGGCCGGCTACGAGGTGGTCACGCAGCCGGAGAAAGTCCGCGCCAGCATCGGTTTTCTCTCCACCGGCACGGCTCTCTACGGACGCCTCACCGCCCGCGAATTGGTGGAATACTTCGGCCGCCTGCACGGCTTGAGCGATGAGGTTTTGCGCCCGCGCCTGGACGCTCTTTTTGCCGCGCTGGACATGAATGAATTCCGCGACGGACGCTGCGACAAACTTTCCAGCGGCATGAAACAAAAAGTCTCCATCGCCCGCACCCTCATCCACGACCCGGCCGTGATGATCTTCGACGAGCCGACTCACGGGCTGGACGTGCTGGCCGCCCGCGCCGTGGTGCGTTTCATCCGCGATTGCCGCGCGCAGGGCAAGACGGTGATTTTCTCCACCCATGTCATGAGCGAGATGGAGAAGCTGTGCGACACCATCGCCATCCTGCACCGCGGGCGCATCATGGCGGAAGGCAGCCTGGGCCAGTTGCGCGAGCGCTTTGGCTGCCAGGACCTGGAGGACATTTTCGTGCGCGTGGTGGAGGAAACGCCGTGAGCCGCCGCTTCATTGGCATCGTCTATCGCAAGGAACTGCGCGATTTGCTGCGGGACCGGCGCACTCTTGTTTCCATGATTGTCATGCCCGTCATCGTGGTGCCGCTGCTCATGACCGGCTTTGGCCTGGCCTCTGTGAAACTGGGCGGCAAAGTGCGCCAGGAAATCCCCAAGGTGATGGTGCTGGGCGGGGAAGATTCCACCAACACCGTGGCGGCTTTGCGCGCGCTCAAGTCCTTTGCCTTCGTCCCGCCAAGCCCGGATTTCACCAACCTCATTTCCGACAAGAAAATCAACGCCGCCCTCGGCATCCCCACTAACTTCGATGCCGCCGTGCAGGCCGGCGAGCCGGCGGCTGTCACGATCTACACCTACGAAGGCGAATTCAAATCCACCTTCGCCGCGCAATCGCTCGACCAATTTTTCCGGTCGAGGCGGGACCATATTGTCGCCGAACGGCTGGCCGGGCGGCATCTGCCGGCGAACCTGCTCGCGCCCTTCGACATCCGGCAGACCAACGTGGCTTCCCCAAAGAAAGTCAGCGGCAACCTCATCGGAATGATCCTGCCTTACCTGGTCATCGTCATGTGCATGACCGGGGCCATTTATCCCTCCATTGATTTGACCGCCGGCGAAAAAGAGCGGGGCACGATGGAAACCCTTTTGTGCAGTCCGGTGGCGCGCGCGGACTTGGTTTTGGGAAAGGGCCTGGTGGTGCTGACCGTTTCCCTGGCGACCGCCTGCCTCTCGTTATTTTCCAATGGCGCGGCCTTGCTGATGCTCAAAAGACTGGCGGGCAATGCCGTCAAAGGCAATCTGCTGCCGCTGACCCTGGATCCCTCCTCGCTGCTCGCCGTCCTGGTGATGATGCTGCCGCTGGCGATTTTCTTTTCCGGCGCCATGCTGGCCGTCGGCTTGTATTCCCGCAGCGCCAAGGAGGCCAACTCCTATCTCCAGCCGATGCTGATCTGCACCGTCATTCCGGCGTTGGCGGCGGCTCTGCCCGGCCTGGATCTGAATTATGGGCTGGCGCTGGTGCCGGTGTTGAACGTCAGTCTGGCCGGCCGCGAAATCATGTCCGGCCTGTTTCATTGGAACTACATTGCCGTGGTATTCGGTTCCATGTGTCTTTACGCCGCCCTGGCGGTGGCCCTGGCCGCCGCCCTCTTCAAACGCGAGGATGTCCTTTTCCGCACTTGACTCTGATCGCCGTCTGCTCATGGACAGCACCGAGCAAAGGCGAAATCATCTGGCCGGGCAGTGGGTCATTTTGAATTTGACCCATAAAAAGGCTACTTATCTGATGCATTACTTCAGCTTCTTTCCATCGAATGGAAACGATTGTTCTCGCCTCCCTGCTGCGAATGCGTATGATCCCCGCCATGCCCAAAGTCAAGCCACAAAATGATGCGCCTGTTTTCCGACCAAAAGTACCTGCCGAAGATGTATTTTGGGACATCGGACCTTGGAAGGAGAGTCAAGGCCGACACCCTTTCCGCGATTCCAGACGATGCAGGGCCTCTTTATCAAACCATAGCCGAGATGCCGACGAACGCGGCCTCCTTGGAGGGCCGCTGCGGGCGTTGTGATAGTGGATTGACGTTCCCGCCCAATTGGATATGGAGGATGGCTAAATGTCCCGCATGTGGCGGGACAACACGCCTTGACAACAAGGAATTCTCGGAATTAGTCATAAAATACGTAGAGGCGAAATATGCTGAGTCGCTGCGCAAGGTCACATGCCCGAATTGTGGGGTGCCTTACGAATATGACGTTTGCCAACCCTCCAAGCCCATCGTTTTTACCCCACTGAGTTTCACGGGCATTCTCATGGGAGGCATAGCGAACGCAATGGCGGACCATATATTCCCAGAGATAAACATTTGCCGGCTGTGCGGTCACCGTTGGCCACATGAAGAATAAATGGACGCAACGTTCTCAAAACGAGGCCCGCTGATTACCAATGAAGGTTCGAGGTCGTCTGCTGGGGGCGGGCAGCTTGGGGGCGGCCTGAATCAACCCGGCGATTGACTCCAGAGCACCTGGGTACCCTGTGTCCAAGACAACCACGCTTATTCCGTCTTCCCAGACGACGGGCGGGGAGTTTTGTCCAAGGCTTTTGCCCCCGCCGGGTGAGAACGTCTTACCCCACCGCGTAATGTAAATTAAAATCATCAGGATCTAAATTCATCATGAAACACCTTGAATTCATCGGTCGCAAGCAATCGAAACGGCGATGCCCAGCGCTGAACGCTTAGTGATCGCGCAAAAACAACTTCCGGACAGGGGCGTAATTCAAACATTTTCATAAGGAAGGCGATGGCAGAAAAATGGGGTCAGAAAAATGAAAGCTCCCCGCTTCGCCCCAAACGGGGGGGCGGGGTGTATTAAATTTCTGACCCTGATATTTCTGACATCCTCTTCGAGAAAAATCGGAAATAGTTCTTGCGCGAGCCCTTAACTGGTTCTTGGTTTTCGTTCCTTTTCCTGACGGCCTTATTTTTGCGCGGCGCAGAAATTTTCTTCTGGACTAAATGCTCTGAGAGTGGCCTGCTTCTCGAAGATCATGAGACCGAAACAAGACAGGTTGTTTTTAGGGCGCACCATCGGGCAAAACGCGACCCTTCTCCTGTTTTTTAAGAAATGCTCCACATGAACGAGTTTCCGCCTGATTTTGGTCAGCATGATTGCACCGATGGTTCGATTTACCAAAGTTGATTCTATTTGAATTATGCATAATCGCTTAGTGAAGAGGGAGGAGTTTGAGGCTGGCGGCATTCCATATCGAGTGGACATATTTAAGGCGCGTTATGGTTTTTAGGGGGAATGGCAATGTTTGACAACAAAGGCCGGGGATTCTGTTCCGAAAGTGTATGCTTCCATTGAAGAGGCGGTATTCTGCGTGCGTCGGTGTGCGGAGGAGGCGCTTACCAAACCTCGTAAATAATATTTTCCAGAGTGGGAAAATCACCTCTGCGAATGCGGGGCCGTGTGCAGAATCGAGGAGCGGGGTGAATCTCTCATTTTAGTCGCCTGCGCGGGCTAGGAGAGGACGCGAGAGCCGTAAAACGACCGGCCTTCTTCGCAAATAATGCTTTGACGATCGGGCTTGGTTCCGGTGCCTGCAAGACCGTTCCGAATGTCGCCAGGGGCATATCCTCTGGTTTTGGGTGCTGCCTAAACCTCCCCGAACTATAAACCAAAATAGGGGCTGGCAAAAGCCTGAATTCGGCCGAAGAGTTCAAAATGACCCAGTACTTCGGGCGTTCCGGCTTGCCCACGCCAAGTGTTTGCGTTAAGCTGCGAACGTGAAAACATTGACTGTCGGAGAGGCTCAAGGGCAACTGGCTGAACTGATTGCCGAGGCCCATGAGGGGGCGGTCATCGTCCTGACCGATGGCCGGAAGCAGGTCTGGCTCGACACGCGAAAACCGCTGGACTTGGAGGCGGACAGCCCCGAACTCGAGGCGGAATTGCTCAAGGGGATCGCCGGGCCTTTCACTCCGTATTCGTCAGAAGAGATGCGCTCCATCGGGGAACGCATCCTCAAGCGAAAACGGGAGCGATAAGCCGGAGGGGCGAAATCCGCCAAAATTGCTCATGCCGACTGTTTTGCGCTCAGGTCCATATCGTGTGTTCTTCTACGCCGGAGACCGACATGAGCCGCCTCATGTGCATGTAGAACGAGACACCAGCAAGGCGAATTACTGGCTCGAACCTGTCGCGTTGGAGTCCAGCAGGGGTTTCAGCCGGGGTGAACTGATGGCCATTTACAGGTTGATTTCATCGCATCAGGCGGTACTTTTGGAGAAATGGAATGAATACTTTGGTGATTGACAGCGCAGCCAGCAGAGCCACGGCAGTCCGATTGACTGAGGACACTCTGGTGGTTGATTTGGCTGATGGGCGCACAGTTTCCGTGCCGCTGGCCTGGTATCCCCGATTGTTGGCGGGTTCTCCGACTGAACGCGCCAACCACAGGTTTATCGGCGATGGCGAAGGAATTCACTGGCCTGATTTGGACGAGGATATCAGCGTGGAAAACATCCTGGCAGGCAGAGTTTCGGGCGAAGGCTCGAATTCCTTTGGGCGATGGCTCCAAGCCCGCTCAACCCGGTCCGAACGTGCGCCAAAGGCCAGCACCCCCGGTTAACCCGGATATTTCCTAGTCTGGTAGGGCGAAGCTGCTGCTTCGCCCTAATTCAGGGCGGCGCGGCAGCGCCGCCCTACCATTCAGGGTGGGGCTTGGCGCCGAAAGCGGAGCAACGCTCAAAAGACAAACCGAAGTCAGGGGAATGATTGTCAAGTGAATGAGAACATGGAATGTATTTCCTGAAGCGAACTCTTTTTCTGATCCCGTTGCTCCTGGTGATCAGCTTCCTCGCCTTCGCGCTGGTGCGCGCGGTGCCGGGCGGGCCGTTTGATCGCGAACGCAAACCGGCCTCGCCCGAAATCGAGCGCAATTTGCGCGCCCAATACCACTTGGACGAGCCGCTCTGGCAACAATACCTCCGCTACCTCGGCGGCCTTCTCCACGGCGATTTCGGGCCGTCCCTCAAATACCGCAATCACTCGGTCAGCGACATCATCGGGCAGGGATTGCCGGTTTCGCTGACCCTGGGAACGGCGGCGTTTTGTTTGGCGCTGGGCGCGGGGATTCCCCTGGGATTTTTCACGGCGGCGCGCCGGGGGCGCTGGCCGGATTACGCCGGCAGTCTGGCGGCCTTGCTGGTGATTTGCGTTCCGGGCCTGGTGATTGGCCCCCTCCTCATCATGTTTTTCGCCATCAAACTCCGCTGGTTCCCCGTCGCCCTCTGGGGCACGCCCTGGCACGCCATCCTCCCCACCCTCACGCTCGGGCTCTATTTTTCCGGGCGCATCGCCCGCCTCATGCGCGAAGGGATGCTCGCCGCCTTGCAGGCCGAATTCATCACCACGGCCCGCGCCAAGGGCTTGGGCGAAATCGCCGTCCTCCTCAAACACGCCTTTCCCATCGCCGTCCTCCCGGTGCTCTCGTATTCCGGGCCGATGCTGGCCGACTTGCTCACCGGTTCATTCATCGTGGAAAATCTGTTTCAAATACCGGGCCTTGGCGTGTTCATGGTCAACAGTTCGCTGGACCGCGATTACACCATGGTCGTCGGCCTGGTGCTGCTTTATGCCGTTCTTTTGCTGGCGCTGAATCTGGCCGTGGATTTCGCCTACAGCGCGCTGGACCCGCGGGTGAAATATGAATAGCAACACTCCCTCCGCCGCCGTCCGCCCCGCCGCCATGAACCCGGCCAATCCCTTCAGCCCCAATCAGCGGGCCTGGCGGCGCTTTCGCCGCAACCGGGTGGCGATGGCTTCCGCTTCCCTCTTGGCCTTCCTCGTGGCGGCGATTTTGATCTGGCCGCTCTTCAGCCGGCCCCCTTTGGCGCCGCTTCTCCCGCCGGCCATGACGCATCCGCCCAACGCCATTTCCGACGCCCAATTCCAGCCGCCGGGCGGGCCGCACTGGTTTGGCACCGACGTTCACGGACGCGATTTGTTGAGCCGGGTGTGCGGCGGGGCGCGGATTTCCTTGTTTGTCGGCCTGGTGGGAACAGCGGTCAGCCTGGTCATCGGCGTGTTGTGGGGCGCGATCGCCGGTTACCGCGGCGGACGCTGGGACGCCGTGATGATGCGCTGCGTGGATGTGCTCTATTCGATGCCGTCCATCATATTTGTCATCGTCCTCATCACCACCCTCAACGCCCTGCAGGGCAAATGGCAAAGCGGGCCGGAGCGCCTTTCCGATGGCGCGGTGCAATGGCTGCAATTCACCGCCCTGTTTGGCGGCCTGGGCGCGGTGTCGTGGCTGCCCATGGCGCGGATCGTCCGCGGCCAGGTCCTGTCCCTGCGCCACCGCGCCTTTGTGGAGGCCAGCCGCGCCCTGGGCGCCGGCCACGGGCGGATACTGCTGCGCCACATCCTGCCCAATGTCTATGGCGTGATCATAGTATATTTGACAATGACGGTCCCGTCCATCATTTTATACGAATCCTTTTTGAGCTGGCTGGGCCTGGGCATTCAGCCGCCCCGGGCCAGTTTGGGTTCGCTCATTGCCAGCGGCAGCGAGCAGATCAATTCCATCCGCGTTTACTGGTGGCTCATTGTCTTTCCGGGCGCGATGCTGGCCCTGACCCTCCTCGCCCTGAATTTCGTCGGCGACGCCCTGCGCGACGCCTGGGACCCGCGCGCGGAGGGCCGGGAGGCGGCGGAAAAGTGAATTGGTGACTTTATGGTTGCTTTCTGAGCATCGTTTTGCAAAAGTCGCCAAAAGCCCGAAAACGCGCGCACGGGCGCATTCCCAAAAAGGCAAACACCGAAAAACCATTGTAAATAGGGGATTTTATTGATGTCCACCCCGGAGGAAAGGGGTGGTGGTAGGTGATGGATTCGAACCATCGAAGGCATAAGCCAGCAGATTTACAGTCTGCCCCCGTTGGCCACTTGGGTAACCTACCAGCCAAACTTCCCCTCCTTTGCCGCCAGAGAAAAACCAATTTAACCAAAACGTCCCGCCACATTCAAGTTCAAAACGCCATTTTCCCGGAAGCGGAAGCGCAATTCTCGTTCTTCTTCTTTTGCTGGAATCTGGCGGTGAAGGGTGCGTAAAATCGCGTTTTCAAGCGGAGGGGTTGCGCCGGGGCCGCTGTGAGAACCGTTTTATGGAATCTGACGCGCAGAATCTTGAGGGCAGGCCGACGCCCCAACCGGGGCGGTTCGGCCGGTTCTATTTGCAGGAACTGATCAACAGCGGCGGCATGGCCGACATCTGGGTGGCCACCGACCCGCAAGGCGCGGCCTTTGCCCTGCGCCGCCTGCACGAGGATCTGCGCTTCAATTTCATCGCCCGCCGCCGCTTCCTGCGCGGGTGCAAAATCCTCTCCCAAATTCACCAGCACGACAAGGTCATCGGCTATTGGGAGCACGGGAAAATCAAGGGCACGCCCTATTTGCTCATGGAATATGTGGAAGGATCCAACCTGAAACAATTGCTGGGGCGCAACGATCCGGAGCTGGCGGACAACGTGGCGCAGATTATGATTGACATGGCCGCCGCCCTGGAACACGTCCACGAGAGCGGCTTCCTCCATCTGGACTTCAAGCCGGAGAATGTGCTGGTCAGCCGCAACGCCAGCGTGCGCCTGGTGGACTTCGACCTGGCCCAGCCCAAACCGGAGCGGCCCAAAAAAATGTCGCGCAATCCCGGCACTCCCGCCTACATGGCCCCGGAACAATTGCAGCGCGACGGCATAGACCAGCGCACCGATATTTTCGCCTTCGGCGTGTCGGCTTACGAAGCGGTCACGCTGGCCAAGCCGTTTCCGGGCGATTCGCCGGACGAAATTCTGCGCAAGCAGCTCAATGACGAGCTGATTCCCCCGCGCCAGCTCAATCCCGGCATTCCCGAGGCCCTGGAAAAAGTCATTCTCAAATGCCTGGCCCTGGACCCCGCCGAGCGTTATCCCTTCATGAGCGTGGTGGTGCGCCACCTGGAACAGGCCCTCTGCCTCTGAGAAGATCGGGTTTGACAGAACCCGCCTCCTGCCTGAAATATAACCGTGCCGTGGGCCAGCGTAGCTCAGTTGGTTAGAGCGTGGGACTCATAAGCCTAAGGTCACTGGTTCGATTCCAGTCGCTGGCACCACTTGTTTTTCTGGTTGTTTCCAAAACTCCTTGACAAACCGTCATGGGATTTGATTCGCTAAGTGAATGAAAGCCTTTTCATTCATTTGTGCATTGGCCATGACCGGCATTATTGTTGGCTGCAGTTCGGCTTCCGGAAGACTTGTCATCGGCCGCTCCGACAGCGTTCGGTTTAAACTGCCGCCGGAGGTTTCCTCCGTGCCTCACGAACTCGTCATGCCCTTTGGCATCGAAGTTATAGATGTTTCCGATACAACCCGCCGATACGTTGTTATTGGTCTGGCCGAAGCGGAAACAGCCACCCTTCACGAAGCCGTGGATCGTTTGCGGCAGGAAGCCTCAAGAATTGGCGGCGATGCGATATTGGATATTCTTCCCACTCCCGGCGGCAATGCCACCATGGGAGTTCCTATTTTTGGCGATCTGAGTTTTCGAGCAGGGCGTATTTGGACGGCACGGGTGATTCGCTGGCTTCCGGCCGGCACAACATTAGGAAACGCGCCCAACTCCAAATAATCCGGCGTGTCATCATGGTGCTTTTGCTGCGCGTGCGTTCCCGGCCTCCCGCCCTGCCGCTCACTCCCGCAATGGCGAATAATGACACCATCACCCGGGCGCCTCTCCACTTGGAACGGCCTCCGCCCGTCTGTTGCGAAGCGATGATCTTCGCCGGGCTTTTCAGCCGAGTTTTTGGTTATGCGGCATCCTCTGCCGAAAGAAATGCATTGTGAAAAAGTGTAAAAGCGTCGGAAATCTTAACACTTTTCCCCATTTTCCCGGTCTCTTATGTAAGGTGCGTCCAGTCAACGCCTTATGGTTTGGCCTTCTGCAATTGGAAGGCTTTTTGTGAAAAACACGTCGGAAAACGTTACATTCCCACGCACAGCGTGATTTAAGGACACGAAATCTTTTTCCTTTCCTTTCATTATAAGTCTCGTTGGCACAATGCAATGTGAATGGCCGGTTAAATGAATCCGGCTAATGTTGCAAACTGGAACAATAAGTGCTGTTTATGCCACGACTTCTCCTGTCTTTTGGCGGCCGGTTTCTGATTTTTTAGGGCGGAGGCAGCCGCGAACTCAGCGAAGAGAACTCCGTCTCCGTCAAACGCGGAGCGGCGAAGCAAGAAAGAAAAGGAAAAACATGAAAGAGAAATCAATCAGACACATGATGGTTCTGGCCGCAGCGAGCCTGTTGACCGGCCTCGGCCTTCCAACTCCAAGCCGCGCCGATTTGACTATCCCGGCCGGGTTTGATTTTTTCAGCACCGACCCAACCAGCACCACGTTTGGCGGGAACCAGTTCGAAGGTGTCCCCATAGGCCCCGGCCAAACCGATACAATCGTACAACGCTTGAGTGCCGTGAATCTGCCCACCGGTGGCAGCGTGAACGTCTCCGTCCTGGTTGACGCTATGCAGCTTCAGAGCCTCGCTTCGATGTTTGGGTCAGAGGATGGATTTCTCACCCTCAATCCAAATGAAACCAGCAGCGGCACGCAAGACATCAATGCCAACGGCACCTTCACCAGCACCCTCAACGTTTATTTTGATGTGTATGCCGGTTCATTGACCGGAACGTCTGAGGGGACTGTGGCGTTCTCACTCAGTGGATCGGGGGATTGGTCCTCGACCCCGGGTGGCTTCTACGAGGCCACGTCCTATTTTACCGTCACGCCAGAAACCTCCCTCGACAACAGCAGTTGGACCGCGGCTGACCAGTCCGGCTATCTGACTTTAGACGGTGTTCCCGATGCGACCTCCACGCTGGCACTGCTGTTATTGCCGTTGGTCATCTTCGCGCTCGGCGCCGCTCGCGGAAGAGTTGCGGGCCGCGTTTGATCGGCGTTTGAAAGATAAGTCTTCTCTCTGGGTGAAAGGGGAAAAACTTCCAGCGCGATGGGGGCGCATGAAAATTAGATATGACCCGTAAAAACAGCACTTGGATTGCGTTTGTGCTCATCGTTGTTATGGCGGCGATTGCGATTCCCAACTTCAGGTCTCGCACTTATTCTTCGCCCAACGCGTGCGTCGAAAACCTCCGGATCATAGACGCCGCCAAACACCGTTGGGCCAAGGAAAATCACAAGCAAAACACCGACACGCCGGCGGCCAGCGACATCCAGCCTTACTTGGGCCGTGGATCCGCCGGCGAATTGCCTGTTTGCCCGGTTGACCCGGCTCAGACCTTTACAACCAGCTATTCCATCAACAACATGGCAACCAAACCGACGTGCAAGATTTGGCCGGCGACACATATTTGTCCATGAGTGGGCGTATTGGTTGGCGGACCTCCATGCTTTCGGTTCTTCAGGCAGTTGGTCAAGCGCAAGGCGGATCGCTCCAGTGACGGGAGCGCCGCCTGACCTTCCCCGGCGCGGCGGGCGGCGGCGTTCTGAACATCGCGAGAACGCAGAACTTGCCTCTCCGGAGATTCACGCCACTCCATCGGCCTGGATGCAAACATCGCCGGAGACTGACCGCGAGGTGTCCGCCGCCGCGACGGCCGCGCGATTTTCATTGGCCCCGGCTTGTGCCTGCGTTCCCATTACGTCGTGGACTTGCTCGCGGGCGTGGCGGTGGCGTTGGCGGGTTGGTGGATGGCCGAAGAATATGAGGCCTCCACAGCCAGCCAGCCGATGTTGCCAACCGAACTTGATGACCGGCAAATTTGACCCTGCTCAACCCCTGGTTTTACGACTCACTTTGCGATATCGCCATAGACAGCGCCACGGCCAAAGAGGCCGACATACACGCGCCCATAAATGCGCGGGTCGCCCGTCAGGCAGTCGCACCGGCCATATTGGTGCTGCGCATCGTTGACGCGAACCCAGGTGGCTCCCACGTCATCGGAACGGTACACTCCCTGCGGCGCGGCGCCGCCGCGAGTGAGGACAAAAATGGCGGGATAGTCTTTGCCCGGCGCGGCTTTGCCAAAGCTGAATGGAACGATGGAACTCGACGCGCCAATCGGCGGATGGTTGGGGATTTCCCTGAAGGTCTGGCCGCCATCGGTCGAATGGCAAAGCGACGGTCCAACCAGCCAAAGGTCTCCCTCCCGGCCCCCAACCGCGACCAGTCGCGCGCCTCCGCCTCCGCCGAAGCCGCCACGCCCGCCGCGCTCGCCGCCACCCGCCGCTGGACTGGCTGCGGGAAGGCCGGTGACCGCGTAGGCGTCTTTGAACGTCGCTCCTTTGTCGGTGCTCAGGTACATTCGATGCGCCGCGGAATCCAGCGCGTAGAACTTGGCGGCGTTGGCGCGGTCGGCGATCGGGTTGAGGCCCGCGGGCAATCCCGCAACATCCTTCCATGTCGTGCCATGGTCAGTGGAAATTCGCACCGTTCCACCCGTGCGCATGAAAACCGAGCCATCCGCCGAAAGAATCACGTTCCCGCCTCCACCCATGCCACCGCCGCCGCCCCGCCTGCCACCGGCGTCAGCCGCTTCGCCGAACGAGAAGGGCTTCCAATTGTGTCCGCCGTCCAAGGAATACCCCATCGTGCCCTCTTTGGGACCGTGATACGGCGTGACTCCCTGGCGGATGACGACGCCGGGATTCATGTAGGCGAAATCCATCCAAGACGAGTTCGCGAACAGCGGGTGCAAATTCGCCCCTTGGGCGGGACTCACGTCCACGTCGTCGTGGGTGAAGCCGCCACAGTCGGAAACGGCGCTAATCAAGTGCGGGCCGGCGGGCAGGCTGATGAGGTTGGCCGTGCAGAATTCCTCAATCCCGTCCGCGCAAGTCGTCCAATGAGTGTCGCCGCCGGAATCGGCGTTGGCCATGTCCATCGTGTTCCACATGATTGTGCCGGTGCAATAAGCAACGTGGCTGGAATTAAAGGGATCAATGGCCAGCGCATCAATCCACCAGCCCACGGAGGCTTCCGGCTTCGGATTGTTGGCATCATACGCTCCCGCCCAGGGCACATAAGGCGCGCCGGAGGAATCGCGGTGGGATTTTGTGCTGGTGTCAATCCAGGTCTGGCCCCCGTTGGTCGTCCGATAAATGCGGTCAGCGTCCTCCCCGCCCGGTGCTGGATCTTTGCGGTGCTCTGAAGCCACCACCAGCGTGCCCGGGTGCTGGCGATCAATTCCCAGGCCGCCGTAGCCGCCCGGGAACCGGTTCGCATCCTTCACCGGGGTAATGTCCGTCCAGACGCCATCCTTGGGATTGAGTTTCCAAACCGCGCCATCGGACGCGCCGCCCGGACCGGGGCTGTTGGCATAGGTCACATATAAGATGCCCTGCGTATCGAAGCCGGCATGAAAGGCGACAAAATTGGCGGGCTGTCCCGGAACCGGCTGCCAGGTTTGGCCCGCGTCGGTGCTTCGGAACAGGTGGCTGGGTCCTGGATCGGACGAGCCGACGTAAATCGTCTGCGTGGCATGGCCCCGGCTTCCTGTGCTGGGGTCAAACACGACGAAGCTCAATCCCACCCCTCCTCCGCCTCTGCCGCCGCCGCCAGGACCGCGGCCG
>Ga0326727_10009641_pt1 | contig 23576 bp, 13 predicted proteins | sample MB2enrmetagenome_FD_207643 | JGI IMG/M metagenome (GOLD analysis project Ga0326727, IMG submission 207643) | Lab enriched peat soil microbial communities from McLean, Ithaca, NY, United States - MB29MY | ecosystem: Environmental > Terrestrial > Soil > Wetlands > Peat | place: USA: New York... | reverse complement strand
CGTCGTTAATGATCTAATCGTCAAACTTATTAAGCGAGCGAAGGACAGAGAGACACAAACCCTTGTCCAAGAAATACAAACGCACCAGTTTGTAATACAAACAGGCTTGGTGGAAGCGAATGCGAAGATTGCAAAAATGGACGCCGACCATGCGCACGCCATAACGGCAATTCGTGAAAGCTCTCGCCTTGAAACTGCAAAGCTTGATGCCAAAATAAAGGAATTGGAAGCGCAACTTTCGCCAAATCCGGCCCACGGCCTTACGGCGGAGATCGTAAGGGTGCTCCAGTTGTTTTTTACCCACGGCAATACGGACTTTTCGAGCCAACAAATTGCGCACCATTTGCAGATAAGCGGCAGTTTGGCGGAGTATTACATTGATGAATTGATGAACCGGGGATTTATTATGCAAAGCCAATGGCCATTTGCCGACGACGATATACGGGGTGGACGCCCTGCGGCCTACAGAATTGACACAGCGGGAAGGGCGTACGTCGTGAAAACGGGAATTGGCACCTAACTTTGATTTAAGTGTCAATCATATAATACCGATTTCCCAGACGCCATGAACTTGTTTCTCAACGCGCCAGCCAGCCGCCGTCAATCGGCAGAATGGCGCCGTTCAGATAGTCGGAATCGGGCGAGGCCAGAAACAAGCAGCCGCCGGCGATGTCGTCAGGCTCTCCCCAGCGGCCTTCGGGAATGCGATCCAGGATGGCTTGCCCGCGTTTGGGATCCTCGCGCAAGGGTCGTGTATTCTCGGTGGCGATGTAGCCTGGGGCGATGGCGTTGACGTTGATGCGCTCTTTGGCCCATTCATTGGCCAGAGCCTTGGTCAGGCCGGCAATGCCGTGTTTGCTCGCGGTGTAGGCAGGCACAAAGAGGCCTCCTTGAAACGACAGCATGGAAGCTATGTTCACAATCTTCAAGCGGGCGCCGGAGGGGGACTTCTCGCGCCCGCCGTTCATCCACCAGCGCGCCGCCGCCTGCGCAAGAAAAAATGGCGCGCTCAAGTTGATCTGCAGCACCGCGTTCCAGTCCGCTTCGGAGAAATCCACCGCCGGAGCGCGCCGGATGATGCCGGCGTTATTGATGATGGCGTCAATCCGGCCGGCCTGTTGCAACGCCGATGCCACCACCTCGGCCGCCTCCTTTTGCCTCCCCTGGCCAAGGTCGGCGATGACGGAAATATATTCGCCGCCGGCGTCGCGGCATTGGACGGCGGTCTGGCTTGGCCCGCCGCGCTCCACGCCGACAACCGTGGCGCCCTCGCGGGCGAAGGCCACCGCGTAGCCCTGCCCAAGACCGCGGCTCGCACCGGTGATCAGAATGACTTTGTTGGCGAATCGTCTCATGGGCGCCGGGGCTTGGACAGGGTTCAGCGCAAATCACCGGGCTTCACTGGATCCATGTCGTCGAAGTTTTGATTCTCGCCGGCCATGCCCCAAATAAACTTGTAGCTGCCGGTACCGCAGCCGGCATGAATGGACCACGACGGCGACAGCGCCGCCTGCTCATTCTGGATGAACAGGTGCCGCGTGGCCGACGGCTCGCCCAGGAAGTGAACCAGCACACGCTCGCCCAGGTCGAAATAAAAATAGACCTCGGAGCGCCGATGGTGGGTGTGCGGCGGGAACGTGTTCCAGACACTGCCCTCGGCCAATTCCGTATAACCCATCACCAGTTGGCAACTGCGAATGCCGCCGGGGTGAATGTATTTGCGGATGACTCGCTGGTTGGCGCCGGCCTGGCTGCCCAGCGCCGCCGTCGCCGCTTCGCCACGCGTCATCACTGCCGATGGAAAAGCGGCGTGGGCCGGACAACTGATAAAGAAGAACTTGGCGGGCCGGTCCGGGTCCTTGCTTTCGAAGGCCACGTTGCGCGCGCCGGCGCCGACATAAACGCCAGCCAGCGACTCCACCGCCAGCGTCTTGCCGTCAATGTGGGCCGCCCCCGGGCCGCCCGTGTTGATCGCGCCCAGCTCCCGTTGTTCCAGGAAAAAAGGACGTCCGGTTTCGCGATGGTTCGGCAATTCCACAGGTTCCCTCGATGGCACAATTCCGCCCACCACCAGCCGGTCCAGGTCGGTGAACACGCCATGGACTTCTCCCGGGGCGAAGAGGCCGGGCAGGAGAAAAGTGTCGCGCAATTCCTCGGTGGTCATTCGTCCGGCTTCGGGAGGACTGGGCATTCGGCGGAGGGTGTTCTGGATCATCGCCTTGGACTGTACATTTCAGCCGCGGCATTTTCAATTGTATTTTCCACACGTTGCGCGTCAAATTGAGCCGGTTCATCCAAAAAGAAACTCGCGCTTTATGAGGTCCATCTTCTCCCATTGTCCTGGCCGCCCTGGCCTGGCCTTCATCGTGGCCTTGGGCTGTTGTTGCGCCGGTTGCTGGTTGCAGGCCGCCGGCGACCCCGCCTTTACGCCACGGGCAGTCCTGAACTCAATGGAGCGGGTGGCCGGCTGGCAGCTTGCCAACCCCGGCCCGCATGGGCGGATGGATTGGACTTCGGCGGCGGGCGACGCCGGTTTCATGGCGCTGGCCGGCATTTCGGGCAATCCCAAATACCGCGAGGCCATGCTGGCCGTCGGCGAAACCAACCAATGGCAGCCCGGCGCCCGGATGTATCACGCCGACGACCAATGCATTGGTCAAACCTATGCCGAGCTTTATCTGCTCTACCGCGAACCCCGCATGATCAAACCGTTGCGCGAGCGTTTCGATGCTATTTTGGCCAAACCAACCGTGGTGCGGAGCCTGGATTTTGAGAATGCGACGGCCACGGAAAATTGGTCCTGGTGCGACGCCCTTTTCATGGGGCCGCCGTCCTGGCTGCGCCTTTATGCCGCCACGGACGATGAGCGTTATATGAGTTTTGCCGTCACCAATTGGTGGCGCACGGCGGATTTCTTATATGACAAACAGGAGCATCTTTTCTTCCGCGACAGCACCTGTTTTCAAAAAAGGGAGGCCAATGGGAAAAAAGTCTTTTGGAGCCGGGGCAACGGCTGGGTCATGGCGGGACTGGTGCGCGTGTTGCAATACCTGCCCATGAACCATCCCGACCGTCCCCGTTTCGAGACCCTGTTCAAGGACATGTCAGAAAAGATCCTGGCCTGCCAGCAATCCGACGGCCTCTGGCGCGCCAGCCTGCTGGACCCGGCAGCCTACACCCAAAAGGAATCCAGCGGCTCCGGTTTTTACACCTACGCGCTCGCCTGGGGCGTGAATCAGGCATTGCTTGACAAGACGGTTTTCCGACCCGCCGTCGAGAAGGCATGGAGCGCCCTGAACGGTTGCGTGGAACCGGACGGAAAGCTGACCCATGTCCAGCCCGTCGGGGCGGCTCCAGGAGCATTTCCAGAAACCTCCACCGACATTTTCGGCGTAGGCGCTTATTTGCTGGCCGGGAGCGAAGTCTATCGCATGGCGGTGTTGGAAAATGCCGCCACGATGGTATTCAAGGTCAAGGTCACCAATCCGTCTGCCTTCCGGCGCGATTGCGAAACGGTCGAACTGGAACCAACAGGCAATCTCGACATCAAGAAACCCTTCGTGCCCGTCGTGATGGACGGTGTTTCTTCGCGCATTTTGGATTCGCAAGAGTACGGCTCGGCGATGGACGAGCATCTGGTTTTCCAGGTTGACCTCGCGCCGGGCGAGACTCGTCAATTCTATGTGTTGGGCACATGGGCTTTGCCGGCCAGTCCGCCTCCCCTCCTCAAGACCTTCGCCCGCTACGTGCCGGAGCGCTATGACGATTTTGCCTGGGAGAGCGACCGCATCGCCCATCGCACCTACGGCCAGGCGCTCATCAAGGCTGAGGGGACCATTACCAGCGGGCCGGATGTCTGGATCAAACGCCATCGCAACCTGATTATTGACAAAATGTACAAGACCAAACAGTACCATGTGGACAACGGGGACGAGATGGACGATTACCGCGTGGGCAACGGGGGCGCCGGCTGCGGCGGCTCGTGCATCTGGGACGGGACCAGGCGCTATATTTCGAGCAATTACCGCAATTGGAAACTCATCACCACCGGGCCGATCCGCTCGGAATTTGAACTGGCCTACGACGCCTGGGACGCCGATGCTGCCGGACGGAAAGTGGCCATGACCGAGCGCATCAGCATTGACGCCAATTCTTATTTCAGCCGCATGCAAACCGTCTTCACCAGCGCGGATTCATCGCCGCTCACCGTTGCGGTCGGCTTGGCCGAGCGCCCCGGCCACGAAAAAGCCACCTTCGATCTGCAGGCGGGATGGGTTTCCTATTGGCAGCCGGTGGACGGGACCAAAGGCACCATCGGGGTTGCCATCATTCTCAAGCCCGGAAGCATCACCGCCTTCACCAATGACAATCCCAATCTGCCCCAGAGCGCCTTTGAGCCGCTGACCAAGCCCTCCGTGGAAGGCGCGCCCCCGATCCGCAACATGCTCGCCGTCACCCGGGCCGAGGTGGGCAAGCCGCTCGACTATTATTTTGGGGCCTGTTGGGATCGCAGCGGAGATTTCACCAATGCCGTTGCGTGGGAGAGTTACGTCAGGCGATTCGCCGCCTGCCGCGCCCAGCCGCTCGTTCTCACCGTCACCGGCAAAGAAAACCCCAAATAGATGGCTTGCAGGACTAATTATGCCTGACTTTCTCCAAACAGCATCGTCCGCCTTGAAACGCGGCCGGCCCGGCCATGCCCGTCGCGTCATCGTCCCAGTCCTCGCCTTGCTTGCAGTTTTTGCGGCGCTTTCGCCGTGCCGCCACGTGGCCGGCGCCGTGGCCGACGCCGGCGCATTCCCAGACCCGTTGGGCTGGGCCGCGCCGACGCAGACCATGCATCCGTGGACCCGCTGGTGGTGGATGGGCAGCGCGGTGGACAAGACAAACCTCACCGGCCAGCTTGAAATGTTCCAGAAGGCCGGCCTGGGCGGCGTAGAAATCTGCCCCATCTACGGCGCTCACGGCTATGAGGATCGCTTCATTGATTTTCTATCGCCGAAATGGATGGACATGCTTGCCCACACCAGCAGCGAAGCCAGGCGCCTTGGCCTGGGCGTGGACCTGACCACCGGCACCGGCTGGCCCAACGGCGGCCCGCGGGTCACGACAGAAATGGCCTCCGGCCGCGCTGTCATAAGACGGTTCGATGCCGCCTCCTTTGCTTCTTCGATCCCTGCAAGGGGCCGCTTGCAGACCCTCCGCGCCTTTGCTTCCGACGGCAATCAGATTGACCTGACCGGCATGGTCAGCGGCAACCGGCTGAATTGGATGCCGCCAGCCGGAACTTGGCGCCTCTACGGAGTTTGGGAAACCGGCCCGGCGCAGCAGGTCAAGCGCGCCGCTCCCGGCGGCGTTGGCAACGTGCTGGATCCCTTTTCGACTGCGGCGATGGACGCCTACTTGGACGATTTCAACCAGCATTTCACTGTCTATAAGGGTGACATGCCGCGCTCCTTCTTCCACGATTCCTACGAGTATTACAACGCGGAATGGACGCCGTCTTTCTTCACCGAATTCGCCGCGCACCGGGGCTACGACCTGCGCACGCAATTGCCGGCGCTCCTCGGCGAGGGCTTGGCCGATACCATCTCGCGTGTGACCAGCGATTACCGCGAAACCCTCGCCGATCTTCATTTGGCCTATATCCAGGATTGGACGAAATGGTCGCAAAGCCACGGCAGTCTGAGCCGCGATCAGGCCCACGGCTCGCCCACGGATTTGCTGGACGTGTATGCCGCGGCCGATATTCCCGAAACGGAAATGATGCCCTTCGGCGGACAGGGCGCGACGAACTATCCCATGAACAAGTTTGCCTCCTCCGCCGCCCACCTCGCCGGGCGGACGCTTTCCTCCTCCGAATCCTTCACCTGGCTGACCGATCATTTCCAGACCCCGCTTTCGCTGGTCAAGCAGGCGGCGGACTTCCTGTTCCTGACCGGAGTAAATCATATTTTCTTGCACGGCATTCCTTACTCGCCCGCGGAAGCGCCGTGGCCGGGCTGGCAGTTTTATGCCGCCGTCAACTTCGGGCCTGATGGCGGCTTGTGGCATGACCTGCCGGAATTCAACGCCTACGCGACCCGCTGCCAGTCCGTCCTGCAAAGCGGCGTCTCCGCCAACGACGTTCTTCTTTACTACAACATCTATGACGAATGGGAAACGCCGGCCCGGAACACCGCCGGGATCATCATGGCCAATCCCTTCCCCGCCGCTTGCAGGGCAACCGCCTTGGAACTCCTGAATCGCGGCTACGCTTTCGATTACCTTTCCGACCGGTTCCTGGCAAGGGCGAGATGTTTTTCGGGGCTTGTGGAAGTGGGAACGAACAGCCCTGATTTACGCTCCGGGACCAACGGATTCTCCACACCGCGCTCCTGGCGGTTGGGAGTGCAGAAGGCTTGCGGCGGAAATTGGCCCGGAACCATCCTCGTGCCCTCTTGCCGCCTCATGCCGGTGGAGAGCCTGGCCAAGTTGGTGGACCTCGCCCAGTCCGGCGCGACGATTCTCTTTGTCAAGAATCTCCCGTCTGATGTGCCGGGCCTGGGCAACTTGGAAGCGCGCCGCGCCACGTTCAAAGCGCTGCTCGAACAGATCAAGCTCGAAGAAACCGCCGACCCGCTGGTGCAAAAGGCCAAAATTGGCGCCGGCGCATTCCTGGTCGGCGCCGACGTGGACGCGCTCTTCAAGCGAACAACCGTGCAGCGCGAGCCGATGATGGACGATGGCATCTGGTTCGTTCGCCGCGCCCACAACGAAGGCTGCCAGTATTTTGTCGCCAATCGCAGCGAGAAGGCAGTCAGCAAATGGATCACCCTCGGCACGCCGGCCCAGTCCGCCGTGTTGCTGGACCCCCGTTTCGACCATCGCAGCGGCGTGGCGGCGGTGCATCAAGTCGGCGGCGGCAGGACGCAAGTCTTTCTGCAATTGCTTCCCGGCGAGTCGCGCATCTTGCGGACCTTCGAGACAGCAACGGTGGACGGCCCTGCCTGGCCCAACATTGAGCCGCTGCAAATTGTGACCGACCACCCCAACGTCCTGGGCACGCCTTCCGGGCCAGCGCATGAAGTCGCCGGAACCTGGGATGTCAAGTTCATAGAAGGCGGCCCGGAATTGCCCGCCGCATTCACCACCACAAATCTGGCTTCATGGACAACCCGCGATGATCCCGAAGCCAAACGCTTCGCTGGCACGGCCCGTTACACCATCAGCTTTGATGACCCGTCGCAGAAATCCGATGACTGGCTTTTAGACTTGGGCCAAGTTTGCGATGCCGCGCGCGTCAAAATCAATGGGCAGGACGTCGGCGCGGTCTGGTGCGCCCCCTGGCAAATCGCCGTGGGCAAGTTTCTGCAACCGGGCAAGAACGTCCTGGAGATCGAAGTAACCAACCTGGGCCTCAACCGGGTTCGGGACCTTGACTTGCGCAAAGTGAATTGGAAGTACTTTTACGATGCCAACGTCAACAGCAAGACCGGCGGCGGACAATTCGACGCCTCCAGGCTCCCGTTGCGCGACTCCGGCCTCCTTGGCCCCGTCCGCCTCCAGCCTGTCAAGAAAATGGACGTGACCCTCCACCCATGACGTTCGGTCCTCCAAAAACAGCCGATCCGTAGCCGGCCAAAAAAAGAACCCAATGGAGTTTTGCAGTGATGCAGGCATGGTCAACCGAATGGTGGAAAGACTGTTGGCGCCGGGGACATTGCCGACCGTGAGCAAGCCCAAATTAACACGAACTCGCATCATCCTGGCATTTGCGGTCTCCGTGATCGCGGACGTGTTTCAGTTTCCCATCAGTTCCATGGATTGCCCGCAGGGGGCTTGACACTCTGCTTGGCTGGTGTCCATTTTTACAGGATGGCTGTGAATTCAAAATACTGTTCATATCAGCAATTCCTGCCCGAAGTTCGCCAACAGACGGGCAGCATCGGTCAAGCCTGAATTGGAAACCAATTTTTGCATGATACAAGCAAGTCCAGCAAAGGCCGTCCTCCTTTTCGCCTGCTGCCTGTTTTTGGCCGTGACTCAGGCGCGCGCGCAGACGACCGCCACAGTGACGATTCAGGCGGATCAGTCTGGCGCGGTCGTCAGTTCCAATCTCTTCGGGATTTTTTTTGAAGAGATCAACTTCGCCGGCGACGGCGGCATTTACGCCGAGATGGTTCGCAACCGTTCGTTTTACGACGCGTCCAATCCTGACTACTGGACGCTCGTCACGCAGGGCGCCGCCACTGGAACGATGAGCGTGGATTCCTCCCGGCCATTGAACACCAATACTCCCAATTCGCTCAAACTCGCGATGCAGTCGGGCGCCGGCAGCCTTGGCGCGGGCAACAGCGGTTACTGGGGAATGACTTTTCAGGCCGGCGCAACTTACAATTTGAATTTTTACGCGGCGGCGAGCAATGGCTTCACCGGGCCAATCACAGCGCGCTTGGAAAGCTCCGACGGCGCCCGCGTTGACGCGCAGACCACCTTCAGCGGGCTGACGGCCAACTGGCAGCTTTTTAGCGCCGTGCTGACGTTGAGCGGCACGGAGACAAACGGGCGGCTGGTCTTGAGCATTGCCAACCCCGGCACCGTCTGGCTGGACGTTGTTTCCTTGTTCCCCATCGCCACATTTTCCAACCGCGCCAACGGTTTGCGCCTGGATTTGGGCAACCTGCTCTCCGCCTTGCATCCGTCCTTCCTGCGGTATCCCGGCGGTAATTTCATCGAAGGCGTCAACATCACCAATGCCGTGCGTTGGAAAAACACCATCGGCGATATTGCCCTGCGACCGGGTCACATGGACGACGCCTGGGGCTATTGGTCCACCGACGGTTTCGGCTTGCACGAGTACCTTCAATTTTGCGAGGACCTGGGCATGCAACCCCTTTACGCCATCAACAGCGGCCAGGCCCTCGGCTCCAATGGCGCCACCAACAACACCGTTCCCATCAACCAGATGGGACCGTGGGTGCAGGACGCGCTGGACCTGATTCAATACGCCAACGGAGACGCCACCACCACCTGGGGAGCGTTGCGTGCCGCCAACGGTCATCCCGCGCCCTTCAATTTGCAGTTCATGGAAATCGGCAACGAATCCGGCGGAACCTACTACAACCCACGCTATGCCTTGTTTTACAATGCCATCAAATCGAATTATCCGGCCATGCACCTGATCGCGCCCGACTGGGGCGGCATTCCAACGGGCACTCCGGTGGACATCCAGGACGAACATTACTATTCCAGCGCAGGCACTTTCATTTCCTACGCGACCAAATATGACAGTTACAGCCGCAGCGGCCCGAAAGTTTTTGTCGGCGAATACGCCGTCACCTCCGGCTACGGGACCTATGGCAACCTCGGCGCCGCCTTGGGCGAAGCTGCGTTTATGACCGGCATGGAGCGGAACTCCGACCTGGTCCTCATGGCCTCGTACGCGCCGCTCTTTGCCAACGTGAATGGCGCGCAGTGGCACCCCGATCTCATTTACTATGACAGTTCCCGCGCCGTGTTCGGCACACCGTCATACTACGTCCAGCAATTGTTTGGTCAAAACCGCGGCAACGCCGTCCTGCCCACGGCCATGACCGTGCAAAGCCTGGCGACCAATTCCGTTGCGCATGGCGCCATTGGCGTCGGCTCATGGAACACTTCCGTGCAATACACCAACATCCTGGTGACCAGCAACGGGGTGACATTGTATCAAAGCGATTTTGTGGATCAAGGCGCCGCGGGCTGGAACGTCTATAGCGGCGCCTGGAGCGTCAGCGGCGGATTGTATGAGCAAACCGCCATCACGACCGATTGCTATGCCACAACCGGCAACACGAATTGGGCCAACTACACCCTCTCCCTCCAAGCGCGCAAAACCGGCGGTGATGAGGGTTTCCTCATCCTCTTCAACGTTCTCGATAACAACGACTGGACCTGGTGGAACATCGGCGGTTGGAGCGACACGCTGGACGGCATTGAGCAAATGGTCAACGGCGACAAGACCACTTATGCCCAGGTTTCGCAGAATATCGCGACGAACACCTGGTATTACATCCGCATTGTGGTGACCGGGGCGCGCGCCCAGTGTTATCTCGGCGCCAATGCGGCCCAGGCCGCCACCAACTTGGTGCAGGACGTGACCTTGCCGAACACCCAGAGCGGTGGACCTTTGGTTTCCTCAACCTACGCCAACGCCGCCGGCCAGATTATCGTCAAGGCCGTCAATCCATACAACGCGCCGGACGTCACCACCTTCAACATTGCCGGAGTCAATGCCATCTCGCCCGGCGCCACGGTCATCCAATTAACCTCGGGCAGTTCGGCGGACGAAAACTCCTTCTCCTCGCCGACGCTTGTTTTTCCGGTAACGAACTCAATTTCCAACGCGGGCACAAATTTCACTCTCACCCTGCCCGCCAATTCGCTTTCCATCCTCCGGTTCAGCGCCAGCGGCATTAATTCCTGCACGAACCTGATGCTGCAATGCCCTTCGCCCATCACTGGCGGGCAGTTGGTCCCCTCCACGGTTTGGGGTCAAAAATCCGGCAACTGGATCAACCTTACCGCCAATGCCAACCATGCCATCACCTGGTCTTCGGCCAACACGAACATCGCCGTCGTGGACATGAACGGCAACGTCACGGGCGTGGGTTCCGGGACGGTGGCCATCATTGCCGCTTATCCCAGCCTGGGTTTGACGGCCACTCAAATGGTGCAGGTCATTTCCGTGCCGGTCGTGCTCGTGCATCGGTACAGTTTCAAGGACGGGACTGCCAACGACTCAATCGGCGCTGCCAACGGCACACTGGTGGGCCACGCCTCCATTAGCGCCGGCCAACTCGCGCTCCCCAACACAAACTCGTCCGGGCCTGGAACGGATTATTTGCAGTTGCCTGCCGGCATCCTCACCAACCCGGGCAGCGGCGGCGGCAATTATCCCGCGGTCACTGTCGAAGCCTGGGCCGGCATCAATTCCGGCCAGCACACCTGGGCCAATCTCTTCGACTTCGGCAACCGGGACGCCAACGGCCAGGCAGAATACGACATCCATCTCTGTGTTCACTCCAGTGACAACGCGGTGATTGCCGGCATTTCCGATTCCGACAATGCCAATGTTGACTACCAGTATATTGATCTCGGCGCGGGGAGCAGCCTGGATGGCGCCACCAATGCGCATATCACCGCCGTTTTCAGTCCCCCGGCCGGTTACGTCGCCGTGTACCTCAATGGCGTCCTGGCCGGCGCCAACCACAGCGTCACCATTCCGATGTCAGGAGTGCAGGCCCTTCGCAACATCATTGGCGCGGACAACTGGCCCGACGGCGGCATGCAGGGGAGCATTGACGAATTCCGCATCTACAACGGCGCCTTGAGCGCCGCCGAAATTGCCGCCACCGACGTCCTTGGCCCAAACCAACTCCTCAGCGCCGCCAGCCCAACCATCAGCGCCTCCTTGTCCGGCAACCACGTGCTCTTGTCCTGGCCCGTGGCCTCCGCCGGCTATACCGTCATGACCACGACGAACGTTGCCGCCAACTCTTGGTCAGCCGCCACGGCAACCCCGCAAATCGCGGGCAATGTATGGCAGGTCATTTTGCCCATCACCGACAGCATCCAGTTCTATAGTCTGCAAAAATAGCCTGCGGAAGTTAAGTGCGAACATTTCCTATCCGCCTCATCGGAGGACGCGCAAATCACCGCCAACTCCGTCGAAGCCCGCCGACCCGGCTTTGTTAGCTCATCTCTTGTCCGCCGGTGACGCTAAGGGAAATGCCCGTCAAATAAGCCGCTTCGTCACTGGCGAGAAATAACAAGGTATTGCAGACATCCTCGTAGGTGCAGCCGCGTTTCATGGGGACCTGGTTGACATAGGCGCGCCGCACGTCGTCAATGGATTTTGCACCGGGGACCTTCCCGGCCTTGAGATACTGGACAAACAGGCCGTTTGCAGGATCAGTCCACAGCGGGGAATCGAGCAGGTTGCCGGGGCAGATGGCATTGCAGCGCACGCCGTGCGGAGCCATTTCCAGCGCCACGCTTTGCACCAGGCCGATGCCGCCGAACTTGGCGGCGGCGTAAGCCGAATTCGCGGCGCTGCCTTTTTTGCCGGACTTGGAATTGATCTGAATAATCACGCCGCGGCGGCGGGGTTTCATGACCCGGCAAGCGTGTTTCATGGTGAGAAAACTGCCGAACAAATTGATATTCATGACAGCCCGCCATTTTTCCGCATCCGCCTCTGCGATGGGTTCGGCGATGAGTATGGCGGCGTTAACAACGGCAATATCCACGCGCCCAAATTCCGAAACGGACTGATCGAACACCTTCTCGACATCGGATTCCCGGGTGACATCCGCTTTAATGGCAAGGCATTTCCGTCCGGCGCCGGCGACTTCGGCTGCGGTAGCTTGGGCGGCCGAGTCGTTCAGGTCGGCCACCACCACGTCACAGCCGGCCTGCGCCAGAGCCAGGCAGATGGCCTTGCCAAGGCCCTGGGCGCCGCCGGTGACAACGGCAATCTTGTCTTCCAGTTTGCGGTTCATTTCTCGCCGATTTCGTTCTTGAGGGCTTCTTGCGCCTCCCGGTCCGGCGCCGATCACTGCCATGTCAGATGTTTCCATGATCGAATCAGTTTTGTCAATCCGCCCAGCTCTTGAGCAGAAAAGTGTCTTGCAGCTTCGTCTTGATACCGTTGATGAAGCCGGCCGCCAGGGCGCCGTCAATCAGCCGGTGGTCGGACGATAAAGTCATTTTCATGATGGTCCGCGCCACAATCTGATTCTCGCACACCACGGGTTTCTTGAGAGCGCTGGCGACCGCCAGAATCGCGCCTTCGCCCGGGTTTATGATCGCTGTAAAACTCTCCACATCCAGCATCCCCATGTTCGAAATCGTGAACGTGCTGCCGGTCGTTTCGTCCGGCGTGAGTTTCCCCAGACGCGCTTTTTCGACCAGGGCTTTGGCGCGTTCATGCAGCTCGCCCAGGCTTAGATCGTCAGCGTTCCGAATGACCGGCACCACGAGGCCCTGCTCAAGTGATACCGCCAGCCCCAGATGCACGCGGCTGTGCCAGCGAGTGCTTTTCCCGTCTGTCGTGCTGTTGACTTGCGGAAATTCTTTGAGGGTTTCGACCACGGCCTTGGCGACCAGATCCGTCACGGTGATGAGGCGGCCTCCGTGCTTCAAATTGTCCCGGAGTTCCATGATCCCCGTCACGTCCACTTCGACCGTCACGAAAAAATGCGGTGCGGTGAGGACGCTTTCGACGAGGCGTTGCGCTATCACTTGACGCATCCGGCTCATCTGCCGCGGGCGTTCAGCCAGTGTCCGTTCAATATCCGCCATCCTTATCCGTCCGCCCGCCTCGGTTCCGTCAATGCTCAGAATGTCAAGCTGCTCCCGGATGGCTCTTTCCTTGGCTGCGGGCGAGATGCGCAATCGGTCATAACCACGGCTGCGCAGATAATCCCGGATGTCTTTCTCGACGATACGGCCGGACGGTCCCGTGCCGCGGATGACGGACGGGTTGATGGCGCTTGCGCGCGCCAGCACCCGCGCGCGGGGGCTGATTCGCAGTCGCGGGGGAACTTCGGGCCGGGCAGCCGAGGCAGGGGCGGCCGGTGGCGCCTGTGCTGGAAATTCGCTGCCGCAGTTGGACGCGAGAGCGGTCAACGCGCTTCCGACGACGTTCTTCCCGGAACTGGCAGGCGCGGATTCCGGCGCGGCGGGAGTTGGAATGGCTTCGCCCGGCCTACCAAGAAAACCGACGGTGCTCTGCACGGGCACATCCCGCCCCGGCGGCACAACGATTTTTAGCAAAGTGCCCGTTTCGAAGCTCTCGACCTCCATCACGGACTTGTCCGTCTCAACCGTGAACAAAATATCGCCCTTTTCAACTTGGTCGCCTTCTTTTTTAAGCCATTCAACGATGGCGCTGGCCTCGGTCATTTGACCGAACTTGGGCATGATGATGGGAGTGGCCACGGGGATTAGAGAATCTCGTTTGCAGCGGCAAGGAGGTCGTTGACGCCGGGCAGGAAGGCCGCTTCCAGGATGTGGGATTGCGGCGCGATGCCGTTCCTGGCTCCCACACGCTTCACCGGCGCGTCCAGATAATCAAACACGGCGTCCTGGATGGTGGAAGCGATCTCGCCGGTGTAACTGCCGATATGAATCGCCTGGCTGGCCACCACACAGCGGCCAGTCTTCCGCACCGAACACAGGATTGTTTCCAGGTCCAGCGGCACCAGGGAACGCAGGTCTATGACTTCCGCGTTGACGCCTCTGTCCGCCTCCAGCCGCTCCGCGGCTTTCATGCAATCATGCACCAGCGGGCCCCAGGAGACGAAGGTGATGTCGTTGCCCTTCCGCTTCACCTCCGCCACCCCCAGCGGCACAAGATAGTCGGTCGCCGGCACCGTTCCCTTCATTCCATACAGGCCTTGTGACTCAATGAACATCACCGGATTATTGTCGCGGATGGCGGACTTCAACATTCCCTTCGCGTCGTACGGCGTCGCCGGATAGACCACGTAAAGGCCGGGAATATGACAGAACACGGATTCCAGCGTCTGCGAATGTTGCCCCCCGTAACCTTTGCCGGCCCCCGCTGAAACTCGCAGCACCATCGGCACCTCCGTCTGTGCTCCGCTCATATAATGCCACTTCGCCGCCTGGTTGCTGATTTGATCCGATGACATGAGCGCGAAATCAAAATACATGAGTTCCGCGACCGGACGCAACCCGATCATCGCCAGGCCCACCGCAGTGCCGCAAATGCAGGCCTCCGATATCGGGGTATTGAATACGCGATCGCGTCCGAAGCATTCCAGCAATCCCTTCGTCACCTTGAAGGCGCCCCCGTAGTCGGCCACATCTTCGCCATACAGCAGCACGCGGCGGTCCCGCTTCATTTCCTCGATCAGCGCCTCGCGGATGGCGTCCTTGTAGGTGATCTCGCCGTTGACGCGCTTGATCTCGGGCGGAGGTTGGATGATTTCCGGGCTGGCAAACTCCGCCGGGACCCTTTCCACCCGTCCGTCCGTGTACATGTATTTGATAACATCTTCAGCGGCCGGGTCCGTCGCGACGGCCGCGCGTCTGGCGGCGCGGGCATTTCGTTCGCGGACCTTGTTTTCCAAAGCGGACAGATCCCCTTCCGTGAGCAGAGCATTGTCCAGCAGCTCCGCTCGGAAGGCGGCTATCGGATCAATCAGTTTCCAAGCCGACTCTTCCTCCTTGGTCCGATACTCGTTGCGCGGGTCGCTCAGTGAATGGCCCCAGTAGCGATACGTATCGCACTCGATCAGCACCGGGCCTCGACCGTTGCGGCAGTGTTCGGCGGCGCGGAGCACGGCCTCGCGAACCGCCAGCACATCCATGCCGTTGACGATCTCGGCCTGCAGGTTGTCGTCGGCAAATCCGGCCGCCCGCCGGACAATCCGTTTCACGCCCATGACTTCGTCATCCGTCCGATGGGTCATGCCATAATGATTATTGACGATGAGGAAGATGATGGGCACGCCGAACGGATGATCGCCGGCCAGATGATTTGTGAACTGCGCCTGCGCGGCGAAATTCAGCGATTCGAGCACGACACCATTCGCATACGCGCCATCTCCGGCGAAACAGCAAACCACCGCATCCTCTTTGCGGTAGCGCAGGCCGAGGGCGGCTCCGGTGGCGATGGGCACGCCTCCGCCCACAATGGCGTTGGCGCCCAAATGGCCCACTGTAAAGTCAGCAATGTGCATTGAGCCGCCGCGGCCTTTGCAGTAGCCGTCTTCCTTGCCGAACAGTTCGCAAATCATCCGATAGACGTGTTCTTCCAGAGCCGCCTCGATCAGCCCTTCGCCATCCGCGGCCGCGCATTGAGGAACGCGCTGGCGCAGTTGCCCGCTGGTCATCCCCCGGATCGCCACGCTGCCCTTGGCAAGACTCTCGCCGTGCCCGCGATGTGTGCTGGTGATCTTGTCGGCCAACCGCAACGCCGCACAGGCGCCGGCCGCGGTGCCCTCCTGGCCGATGGATACGTGCGTGGGGCCGCGATAATTAAAGTCGCGTATCGGGCTGTACGCCCCCGATCGAAGCTTGACGATCATCTCTTCGAGTTCGCGGATCATGAGCATGTCCTCGAACAGGTGGAGGGCCTGCGCGCGCGTGATGTGTTGGGAGGCCAATTGCTCTCTCAAGTTGCCCTGAAAGCAATAAGCGGGAATGTTGCCGCACTCGATTTGGCAGGGCTGGAATGCCGGCCGCATGTCGCTCAAATAATTGGGCGCCTGTTTGATCAGCCCTTCAGTCTTTGACCCGGCGGGTGGTTGCAATGTCGTCATGTTCTTGATTTTCAATGAAATTCAGGTCCGGACCAGCTTGATGCCTGCTTGGATCACTGCTTTTGCCAGGCCTTTGTCGAGCCGCTTGTCCGTGATCAATACGTGGACGTCCTGGAGGCGCCCGGCGCGGGCAAAGGCGACCTGGCCTGCCTTGCCGGAGTCGGCCAGCAGGATGACCTGCCGGGCCTGGCCCGCCACCAACTCCTTCGTGAACGCCTCATTCGTGTCCGTCGTCGTCAAACCCTCGCGCACAGTCAAACCGATCGTGCCCATGAATGCTTTGTCCAAATGCAGCTCCCGCAGCACGCAACGGCTGAGCGGGCCGACCAACGTCTGACTGAGACGCCGCAGTTCGCCACCGATCATAATCAACTTGGGGCCGGCTCCTGCCAGTTCCAGCGCGGCTCGCAACGAGTTCGTTACCACGGTGATGTCGGCGTTGTCGCGCAAAAGCCGGGCCAGTTCCAGGACGGTGCTCCCGCCGTCCAGGTAGATCGTGTCGCCGCGATTTACAAATTCCAGTGCGGCCTGCGCAATCCGGTGCTTCTCGCGCGCCGCGATGGGGGTCTTGTCGTCAAAGTGCGGCTCGTCAAGCCGGCTCTCCACGCTGACCGCGCCTCCATGCACCCGGCGCACCACCCCCTTGCGCTCAAGTTCATCCAGGTCCCGCCGCACGGTGGCCGGCGATACCTCCAGCAGATGACGCATTTCCTCCAGGCGCATGATCCCTTTGCCGCGGATCAACTCCCGGAGGTGATCCTGGCGCCCGGGCGCAAGTTCTTTGTCTTGACCGTTCAGCATGGCTGATTGATTTAGATTGAATATAATGCAATTATGATTCAAGTCAATCAGTAACAATCATGAGGCGGGCGGCGGATCAACCCGGCGAAACGGGCCGCCGGCTCGCTTGATTGGGATGCCTCGAAATGCCGGACTTCGCACGAGGCGCCCGCCACTTCGCGCATTTCGGCCAGCGAACTCAGTTCCCCGTCGGTCCTGGCCTGCGTGAGGAGGTTCCCGATGGCCGTCGCCTCCACCGGTCCCGCGACGACCGGGCGCTGGCAGGCATCCGCCGTGAACTGGTTCAAGAGGGAGCTCTGCGATCCGCCCCCGACAACGTGAATGAGTTCGATTTTCGAACCGGTGAGTTCCTCAAGGGCGGTCAAGACTTCGCCATATTTCAGCGCCAGGCTTTCGTAACAGCAGCGCACCAGTTCAGCCGCCGTTCCAGGTCTCGGTTGCCTTGTCTCCCGGCAATAATCCTGGATCGCCTTTACCATATCCGGCGGGTTGAAGAAACGGGCGTCATCCAGGCTGACCAGCGAGCGGAATGGCCGCGCTTTCCGGGCCATCGCCGCCAGTTGCGCGTAATTATATTTTCGGCCGGTCGCTTCCAACGTGCGCTTGCATTGTTGCACCAGCCAAAGGCCCATGATGTTCTTGAGCAACCGATAACTGAGGTCAATGCCTCCCTCGTTCGTCAGGTCAAGTTCCAGCACCCGTGGCGTCAACACCGGCTGCGCCAATTCCACTCCCATCAGCGACCAGGTCCCGGAATTCAGGTAGGCCCAGTTCGTCCTGCCCGTGTGCCTCGTGGGTATTCCCGCCACCGCCGAGGCAGTGTCATGCGAAGGCGGAACCACCACGTTCACTTGGCCAAGACCGAGACGTTCGGCCAGCGACGGACGCAGTTGACCCAGGGTTGTGCCGGGTGGAACGATGCGCGGCAGGAAATGCGCCGGCAATCCCAGCTTGCCCAGCAACCCCTTCGCCCAGTTCCGGCTTCGTGGATTCAAGAATTGCGAGGTGGATGCGATCGTGAATTCCGCCCGCTTGACCCCGCACAGGGCCCAGTGAAAAAAGTCCGGCATGAACAGGAGCGTTTGCGCCGCCTTTAGCAGCCCCGGCGAATGTTCGTTCCATGCCAGCAATTGATAGAGCGTATTCAGTTCCATGAATTGCAGTCCTGACTGTTGGAAAACCTCCGCCCGCGGCACTTTCTTGAAGGTTCTTTCCATCATCCCGCGCGTTCGGCTATCGCGGTAATGGTAGGGGTGTCCCAGCAGTTCGTCCTCCTTGTTCAACAAGACAAAATCCACACCCCAGGTGTCCACACCGACGGATATGATGCGCTTCCCAAACTTCTTCCCGGCCAGCGCGAGTCCATTCTGCACCTCCGACCACAAGCGCAGCACATCCCAGCGGATGGAGTCTCCCAACAGGACCGGGCCATTTGGAAAACGATGCACTTCATCCAGTTGCAGCCGGGTCCCATTCCACAAACCAGCCATCACCCGCCCACTCTCTGCACCCAGGTCAACCGCGATATAGACTTTGTGTGCCATGCAACGAATGCGACCGTGTGCCGGTCTCTTGCCGACCCTTGATTTACGCCGGCGTCACCCTTTCTTGAACATAATATCTGTTGGTCAGGCGTAAAGCGGGCCGAAATTATGGCACGCGCGAAAATCCGCGCCTTCCAAGTCCGCCGTGCCAAACGCCGTCCAGGCGTTCGGACGGAAGACCTTTTCCCCTGCCACATTGTGCATATAAACGGGGATGCGCAGCATCGAGGCCAGCGAAATCAGGTCGGCCCCAATGTGGCCATAGCTTATGGCGCCGTGATTTGCACCCCAGTTGTTCATCACGGCATAAGCATCGCTGAACGCGCCTTGCCCGGTCACTCTTGGCGCAAACCAGGTGGTTGGCCAGGTCGGGTTTGTGCGCTGGTCGAGTATTTCGTGAACCCGGTCGGGCAGATCCACCGTGTGTCCTTCGGCGATTTGCAGCGCCGGGCCAAGACCTTTGACCAGGTTCAGCCGGCTCATCGTCACTGGCATCCCGCCGCGCGAGAGGTAGCGTGAACTCCAACCGCCACCCGGAAAATACTCCGTGATACTCGGGTGCCACGTTGTCGCCCTGAGACACTTCGCCACTTCTTCCTGGCTGATTTGCCAGAATGGTTTCATGGCGGGTTGGCCGTCAATTTCCTGTTGCCCTGTGCCATCCAGCGTGGCGGATCCTGAATTGATAAGATGCAGAATCCCGCTGGCCGCCGGGCCGTCGAGCGTGTGCCCGGAAACGCGCCGAACCGATTCCGGACTCCAGTATGTGCGCACATCGGCGAAAATTTGGGCGGTGTTCGTCAGCAAATAACCAAAGAGCATCGCAGCGCCATTGAGACTGTCGTTTTCCGTCGCCACAACATACGGCGATCGCGTGCCATTCCAGTCGAATGAAGTATTGAGAATCGCTTCGAGGAAATCGCCGTTGGGCTGGTAATCGGTCCATTGGCGCTGACCTTGGAAGCCCGATAAAATGGCGTTGTGGCCGTGCGATTCTTCCCCGAATCCCATCCGTCTCAAAACCGGGTTGCCAACCATCAGATCTCTCGCAATGAGCGCCATCTTTACGCACGCTTCCCATTCGCGGCCCAGTTGTTTGCGCGAACGGCGCGTCTTGCTCGAGTTATAGTCCTTGCCTTCGCCGCAGTTCTGCTTCACCCACGCCAGCGCCTTCTTGTACTCGGTCTGGTCGAAAATGCCCTTTTCCATGCGCCGCAGGAATTCCGTCATGTCAATCGTCTCAACCCGCATGCCGAGGTAATCCTCGAAGAACGGATGGTTCACTATCGAACCGGCGATACCCATGGAAACGCCGCCCATGCTCAGGTAGGATTTGCCTCGCATCAACGCCACAGCCAAACCGGCGCGAACAAAGCGAAGCATCTTTTCCTGCACGTCGCCGGGAATACTTTGATCTCCGCTATCCTGCACATCACGACCATATATGCCGAACGCCGGAACGCCCTTCTGCGAATGCCCGGCCAATACTGCCGCCAGATAAACGGCGCCCGGACGTTCCGTCCCGTTGAAGCCCCATACCGCTTTGGGGATGACAGGGGCCATGTCCATCGTCTCGCTCCCATAGCACCAGCATGGCGTCACCGTCAGCGACAGGCCCACGCCGGCTTTCGTAAATTTCTCGGCGCAGGCGGCCGCTTCTGCCACCCCGCCGATGCAGGTGTCCGCCAGGATGCATTCCACCGGCTGGCCGTTTGCATAACGCAAGGCGGAGGAAATCAGCTTTGCAGCGGCTTTCGCCTGATCCATGGTTTGCTTTTCTAGCGACTCGCGCACACCTCCGAGCCGGCCGTCAATGGTGGGGCGGATACCGACCTTGGGGAGAAGTGAATGGTTAAAGATAGTTGGTGGCTTCATGGTGTTGTTTTCTGGGTGGATTATAGCAGATCTGCTTCCGCTTGGTAGTCTCATCTTGGTTTTCCGGATTCCGATTGGGTTGGATTCTCCACTGAGCCTTCCAGAGATTGCGTCATGAATTGCATGAGCGCCCTTACTGGGACCTCTGATTGGACGCGCCGGGCGTGGGGGTCTGTAACTGGAAATCGGCGCAGTTGTTGTCGGTGTCGGCGCCGTCTGGCGAGAGGCCCACGCTCGCGTTGGTCGCGCCTGCGGGTGGAGCGCCCCGTCCGGGGCCGCCCCTGCCGGCGCTGGGCGCCACGACGATGCAGCCACCCTTGCCTTGGTCACCTTCAAGGGTGGCGATCTCGGGACTGGCGATGGTCCCGTTCGCGCTCGAACTGCTCTGCCGGGATCCGAACACCATGCCGTCAACCATCACTTTGCCGCTGGGGTCGAACAGCGCGATCGAGCCGGCGCTGGTGGAAAGAGGGTTGCCAAACCACTGATGGGGCGGAGGCGGTCCTTGGTAGCTCCCTGTCGCGGCCAGAGGGTTGACCACGGCCGCGCCGTATTCGTGGCCGTTGACCAAGGGGCTGTCGAGCGTGATGCCGCTGCCCAACGCCTGCACCGCGTCGCCGCTTGCGTGCGGAAAGCGCGTGGCGGGCGAGAAGCTGATCCCGGTCCCCGCGTCCGACACATTAATGCCCGACTTATGATCGAACTTGAGCGGGGCAGCCAGGTCCACGCCAGTTCCGCTCGCGCCGGTGCTCCCGACGCCTTTGACCGTGACCAGTTCCTTGCGTTCGCCGGTTCCCACTGTCAGGGTGTCGCCGATCTCCAGGCTGGAATCGGCGGCGACCTTGATATTACTTGTGCCCGCGACCGCTGCCGCCGAAAGGATTGTTTGCGTGGCTGCCTTGCCAGCCGCGGTGACGGTGGCCAGGTCGTAGTGCCCGCCGATGTCAATTCCGATCTTCTGGCCGGCCGCGAAGCCGGCCGCACTCGTGACAGGCAGGTTGGTCGAACCAGCGGGGAACGTGAGCCAAGGCCCCGTGGAGACTGGGATGAATACGGTCGTCATGGCCGTGGCCGGCGTCCCTACGCTGGCGATCGTGCGGGTCTCGCCGTCTATGGCGATCTTCTGGCCGGCTTCGAAGCCGCTAGTGCTGCGGACATTGATGGTAGTCGCGCCAGGGCTTGCGGGGGCAGCCAGCCCGGAGCTGGCAAGTCCGAGCAGGTAGAAGCCGTGAGCCGCAAGCTTGGTCCCGGCCGGAATCGTCGCCAGCTTGATTGGGGTCCACTGGCTCTGGGTGTTGGTCAGAGTCCACTTGGAGATGTCAACTTCACTTTCGGACGCGTTGTAAAGCTCGATGAATTGGTCGCCGAAGCGCACCTCGTTGATCTTAATCGGGAAAGCGTTCCGCACCCGCTCCGCCGATGTGTCGAAATGTGACCCGCCGGTTGCCTGGCTTGTCCACTCAGCCTTTCCAGTCAGGAAGCCGGCGCCGGTGGTCGCCGGCGCAGTGATCTCGAAAGTGGCGTTCAAGCTGGCGCCTGGCGGAATTGGGCCGGCGAACGTCCTTGTCGTCTCGGCCCCACCGGAGACCGTGGAGGTCCAACCTCTCGGCACGGAAACGCTCAACTTGACGCCCGTCACAGGCTCTCCCGTAGTGTTCTGGAACGTCACCGTGGCCTTTTGCGAAGAACGCGGCGTAAAGGTTGTGACCCGCGTCAGGCTCACCCGCTCCACATCATACCTGGCAGCCACAATGTTCGCTTGCAACGCATCCGTGGTGGCTTCGGTCGGATATCCGGTCGTCATCACTCCCTCATAGAAAGTGCCGGACGAACCGTTGCCGTTGTCGCCGCCGTTGCCCAAAAGGACGGCCCCCTGCTTGTGCATTGGGAAATAGTTGGCGCTGTTGCTCGATCCGGGGCGAACTCCGCTATAGAAGGTCGTCAGCCCGCCCTGTTGCGCGTTGCCGCCGCGGAGATCCCATTTGTTGCCGCCGCCACCGTCAACCACCGCGGTCACGAATCGCCAGGAAGCAATGGTCGGATCGGCGGCGTTCTGCTTGGCATTATATCCAGAGAACACGCCGCCTTCAAAGTCGGCCTCGATCCATGGGCCGGGGCCGCTCCCGGTGCCCCAGGCGGTGGCGGTGCCGAAATAAGTGGTTTCCATGGTGCCGGGGCCGTCGGCGCGGCTGTCGGTCTCGGCATTGCCGTAGTCAAAGCAGCAGCCGCTGTCGTAGTGCTGGCCGTCCACGATGGAATAGACGCCCTCCGGCTCGTCGTTGATCGCAGTCCCGGTGGCATTGTTGTTGCGGAACCCCATGCCCGGCATGATATAGACCCCGTAGGCCTTGTGGCCTCCGATTGTAACGGGTGCCATGTCCGCAATCGGCAGGGTGTTGAATCCGCCCTTGGCTGGGCCTTTGAAAGTTCCCGGCGGGGCTTGGTAGAGGTGGTTGCCCTTGCCGGATTGATCATAAATGAGTTTGATGACGCACATCGCGTTGGCGCAGAAGGCATCCTGCGCCGCCGCGTCGGCGTACCCTCCGCCATCCGTCGCAGAAGGCCGGACGACGCCGATGTCCAGGGTCTTGCCGTCCGACAGGCGCATGACCTGGTAGAGCGGGCCGTTGTAGGAGGCGGATAACGCGCGCGTGGTGCTGTGGGCCGCCACGCAGGGAGTGCCGCCGGCGGCGTAGATGTCACAGGGGCCGGGTGGTCTGGGCAGAGTGCCATTTGCCCCTCTCCCGGCCTGTGCGGCAGACGGCAGGCGCGACTTGCATGCCACCATCAAAGTGCCAGGCAACGCGAATACCAGCGCAAGCATAATCACAAAACTGATTCTGTTTTTCATCTTTATCCGATTCTATCAAATCAAAATCGTGAGTCCAGCATACACCGCAGGGTCAGGGCCTGCCCGAATCGTTAGCGACTTTCCGGGGAGCGCGACCAGCCCGCTCAGCGGGCAGCTTATGTCTAGTTCTAACCTCTCGGTCGCATGCGTCGGCGTCTCGCCGACGCAACGTTACGCCGCCGACAAGTT
>Ga0326727_10009640_pt1 | contig 23577 bp, 18 predicted proteins | sample MB2enrmetagenome_FD_207643 | JGI IMG/M metagenome (GOLD analysis project Ga0326727, IMG submission 207643) | Lab enriched peat soil microbial communities from McLean, Ithaca, NY, United States - MB29MY | ecosystem: Environmental > Terrestrial > Soil > Wetlands > Peat | place: USA: New York... | reverse complement strand
CCCTAGACTAGATTACTGCTTTTCTCTTCATCTCTGTTCCTGATCTCGTTGTTGGGGAAGGCTGTTCGTCAAAAGGTCTTCGAACGCCTTTGGCGCGAGATCTTCGAGCGACAGCACAACAATATCGGCGGGCAGAGGCTCACAGTTGCGGCTTATCCCGATGCTGTGCATCCCAGCACGCCGTGCCCCTTCCACACCGGCAACGGCGTCTTCGACGACGATGGACCGCGCCGGCGGGACACCGAGCCGCGAGGCCGCGGTCAGGTAGACCTCCGGATCGGGCTTGCCGTGGCGCACGTCTTCGGCGGAAACGATGGCCTGAAAAAGATGCTTGGCCGTCAATGCTTCGAGTATTGCATCGATGTTCTCGCGCGGCGCTGCCGAAGCAATCGCCTGCAGCCAGCCTGTTTCATGCAGCCGATCTAGCCAGGTTACGACACCGGGCAGCGTTTTTATGCCGTGCTCGCGGATCAGGCCGCGATAGAGCCTTTCCTTTTCGTCTCCGATTCTGTCGATTCGTTCCGGACTTGCAGTCGCGCCCAGCCATTGCTTAATGATGGAGTCGTTGCGCTGCCCAAATGTCGCGAGAAACTGCTCGTGCGTAATCGGGAAGACTTCCTTCTCCATCGTGTCCCGCCACGCGATCCAGTGAAACTCCTCTGAATCGATCAGAGTTCCATCCATGTCCCAAAGTACGGCACGAAGTGCGCTCATCGTCCTATCTCCCCGCGCCCCGGCTCAAGCGGCCTTTTGCGTAAAGCGGGTGAGCACGAACTCCTGCAGGCGGCGTGCATCCGAGTTGAATATCCGAATGCCTTCCGCGAGTTTTTCCGTGGCCATTGCATCTTCATTGTGCATCCCCCGGAAGGTCTTCTCGTTTAGTTGCAGGAGTTCCTCTTCACTGGCCTGCGCGCGTTCGGGGTCGAGGATGGGGGCGACTGTGCCCTCCTTTTGCTCCAATTGCTCGAGCAGATCGGGACTGATGGTCAACAGGTCCGATCCCGCCAGTTGCAGAATCTGGCTCACGTTCCGAAAGCTCGCTCCCATGAGCTTCGCCGATGGTGCCGCCCCACTGCAACCTGTTCCTTCTCACGCTGTGGGGTGCGGGAACCTCCATCCGGTAATCTCAGGTGCATCGATGCCGTGCTTGTATGCGTAAGCGCGGCACTCGATCTGCTTGTTGCGGAACATCTCCTTCGCGTGCACACCGATTTTTTGGAGTTTTGGTACGCGGTCGATGGCGTCAATCGCCAGGCTGAAGCGGTCGGTCTCGTTGTTCATGGCCAGTTCCATCGGAGTATTGATGTTGCCTTTTTCCTTGTAGCCACGCACATGCAGGTTCCGGTGGTTCGTGCGCCGGTAGGCGAGACGGTGAATTAACCAGGGGTAGCCATGGAAGTTAAAGATGATCGGCTTGTCTGTCGTGAACAGCGAATCGAAGTCCGCGTCCGTTAGGCCATGCGGATGTTCTGTGCTCGGCTGCAGCTTGAACAAATCCACCACGTTGATGAAGCGGATCCTCAGGTCGGGGAATGCCTCGCGTAAGAGCACCGTCGCCGCCAGGGCTTCCTGGGTCGGGATATCGCCCGCCGACGCGAAGACAACATCCGGCTCAACCCCATCGTCGTTGCTTGCCCATTCCCAGATTCCGATGCCCTTGGTGCAGTGCTGGATCGCGGCGTCCATGTTCAGATACTGCAGGTGGAGCTGCTTGTCAGAGACAATCACGTTGACGTAATTCTCGCTCCGCAGGCAGTGGTTTGCAACCGACAGCAGGCAGTTTACGTCCGGGGGCAGGTAAATGCGCGTGACCGCCGCGCTCTTGTTGAGCACCACGTCGAGAAATCCGGGATCCTGGTGGGTAAAGCCGTTGTGGTCCTGGCGCCACACTGTCGAGGTAATCAGCAAGTTGAGGGAAGCGATGGGCCGGCGCCAAGTCAAGTGATCGCAGATCGATAGCCACTTCGCGTGCTGGTTGAACATCGAGTCGATCACGTGTATGAACGCTTCATACGACGAGAAGAAGCCATGGCGTCCGGTCAGCAGGTAACCCTCGAACATTCCCTCCATCGTGTGCTCGCTCAGCATCTCCATGACGCGCCCATCGGTCGAGAGTTCGCCGCCATCCTGGTCTTCGGGGAAACTCTCCGCGATCCAGAACTTCTTGCTCACCTCGTAGACTGCCTGCAGCTTGTTCGAGGTCGTTTCGTCCGGGCCAAACACGCGAAAGTTGGTCATATTCAGTTTCATCACATCGCGCAGCAGAGCGCCAAGCGGAGGCACATTCTCAATCTCGATGGCGCCGGGCCTGTCGATTTTGATCGCATAATCGGTGAAGTCCGGCATCCGCAGGTTTCGCTTGAGCAAACCGCCATTGGCGTGCGGATTGGCGCTCATGCGGAGGTTGCCCGCAGGAGTCAGCGCCTTCAATTCGGGAATCAGGCGGCCGCCTTCATCGAACAGTTCCTCGGGCTTTTGCTCGCGCATCCAGGCTTCGAGGATCCGCAACTGTTCGGGATTCTTCTTCACCTCGGTAAGCGGCACCTGGTGCGCACGCCAGAATCCTTCCAGCCGGTGGCCGCCAACCTCTTTCGGTGCGCCCCATCCCTTCGGAGAGCGCAGCACGATCATCGGCCACCGCGGACGGCTCACGACGCCCGTGCTGCGGCACTTCTGCTGTTGTGATCGGATTTCGCTCACGCAATGGTCGAGGGTGGCTGCCATCGCCTGGTGCATGCTTTCCGGATCGGAACCTTCCACGAAATACGGCGTCCACCCATAGCCGCGCATCAGGTCTTCGAGTTCCTCGTGCGTGATGCGTGCAAGCAGCGTGGGATTGTTGATCTTGTATCCGTTCAGGTGAAGGATCGGCAGCACCGCACCGTCACGGATCGGGCTCAGGAACTTGCTGATGTGCCACGAGGTTGCCAGTGGCCCCGTCTCGGACTCGCCATCCCCCACCACTGCGGCGACAATCAGGTTGGGATTGTCGAACGCAGCGCCGCAAGCATGCGACAGTACATAGCCGAGCTCGCCTCCCTCGTGGATCGAGCCGGGCGTCTCAGGCGTGCAGTGGCTTCCAATGCCACCGGGAAAGGAGAACTGTCTGAAAAACTCGTGCAGACCCTGCACGTCTTCGCTCTTGTCCGGGTAGATCTCCGAGTAGGTGCCCTCGAGATAACACGGCGCCAACACACCTGGAGCGCCATGGCCTGGGCCGGCCATGAATATCATCTCCTGGCTGTACTTCTTGATGAGACGGCTCAGATGAATGTACAGGAACGCCAACCCCGGGCTCGATCCCCAGTGCCCGAGAAGGCGGTTCTTGATGTGCTCCGGTTTAAGTGGCTCCCGCAGCAGCGGATTGCCCTGCAGGTAAATCATGCCCAGCGCAAGATACTTGCAGGCTCGCCAATAGGCGTCGAGTTTGCGAACTTCGTCCTGGGTCAGCGGAGATCCTTCTACCGTGGATCTGGCCGGTCCGTATGCGCTCAACGATGAACTAACGGTTGCTTCTGCTTCGGCTGCTGCTGTCATTTCTTTCTGCTCCTGTTTCCGCTCTGGGAATGCGAAATCGGCTTTTCCAACCACCGCTTCCGTCGCTGGCGTCTGACCGACACTCTAAGAGGATATTGATGCCTAACCGGGATTTCGGTGGCATGTTTCTTGTCGGCGGCAATGATTTCTCGGAATTCTCCAGATGCATAAGCCGCATCGCGTGGAAATGAACGTCATATTTCCTCTCGAGTGAGGTCTCGTCTTTGGGATGAGTGTGGAATAACCGTCGTCCGGTCACAAGGTCGAATCGGACGATTGCGGTCTCGGTATATCGTGGGGGCTCCCACTTGTACTTCCCGCAGGGAGAGCATTCGTACTTTTGGAGGATCGAATGCTGTACTTTAGGAGGATTGAACCTTGTCTATTGTCGCGGATCTTCGAGGTGCTTCCTGCCGTAAAGTTGTGCATCAACAGACCAGATTCCAGGTCCGATCATCGCCACTGTGGCGCCCAGAATCGCCAGCATGATGGTGATCAGCGAATTAGCTACCCGCGCCGACAGAATCCAGACCTCGACAACGGCAATGGTGGTACCGGCTAGCGGCGTCCAAAGGCCAAGAAGCAGAAGTACGCCTGCGACAGCCGCAATCACATACGGTAGGCTCGGCCCCAGTGTAGCGGTTTCGAGCAGATGCGTGGCCCCAAAATAGAGCAGAATCGCGCTCGTCAGCACGCGCTGAAGTAAAAGACCGGCGCCAGGCCAGCCTTCGGCGAATGTGGAGAACAAACGTTGCACACATGCCTTTCCATGCTGGTCTCATGTTAGCTGATGTTTGGAAGAGATCGACAGGGTTAAAGGTAGGGTTTTGGAGTCCTACCGTTGGCAATCGTCAAGCTCGATGATCCCGCGCTGTAGCGCAATGGCAACGGCATGCGCCCGGTCATTAGCCGCCAGCTTTGAAAGTATGTTCGAGATGTGGTTCTTGACCGTGGATTCTCCAATCGAGAGCTTATCGGCGATTTGTTTATTGGCATTGCCTGCGCCAATTAAACGAAGCACATCGATTTCACGCGAGCTCAGCTGATCGTCGGCAGCATGTTCGGCCAATTCCGCCGCAATTTCGGGAGGTATGCGCTTGCGGCCGGCATGGATTGTGCGTATCGCCTCCAGCAGCTCCGTGCGGACGTTTCCTTTCAGCAGGTAACCTCGCGCACCTGCCTTGATCGCCCGCAGCACTTGAACATCGCCGGAATAGGTCGACAAGACCAGGATTCTCGCATCCGGGAATTCGCTTCTGATCCGGCTGATGGCTTCGGTACCATTCATATTCGGCATTTGCAGGTCCATCAGGGTCACATCGGGCCGGTGCAACCGGAATTGCGCGATGGCCTCCTCCCCGTCAGAAGCTTCTGCGACCAGATCCATATCTCGCTCAGCGCCAAGCAGGGCCGCGATCCCCTGGCGCATGAGAGGATGATCGTCAACTGTCATGATTCGAATAAAACTAGGACCGGCGCTCATAAACCCTCCGCTTCCGGAATAGCTTAAATCTACCGCTACCGCCTGAGTTTTCATAGGCGATGGCGGCTGGAACCGTCAGCCGGACTTCTGTGCCGGCGCCCGCTTCGCTCCATAGATCCAATCGCGCTCCCATTCCCTTTGCCCGCTCATACATGCCAGGCAGGCCCCAATGGCCGGCGCGACCTCGGTCTTTCAGCACTTTTGGATCGATCCCTTTTCCATCGTCTCGTACGATTAGCAAAAAAGCATCATCATCGTAGCGTAACTCGGCTTCAACGCTACGTGCGTGTGCGTGACGGTAAGCGTTTCTCAGCAACTCTCGTGCGATTCGGTAGATCTCTTCCCTGATAATCGCCCGTTTCGCCCGCCGGTTGCCCTCTACGATCACCCGCAAAGACGGGGCGCTGTCTCCCTGATTCTTTGAGGATGCCAGTTCGCGGCCCGTTGCCAACAACATCTGTTCGAGGTTGCTTTCCTCCGATGGCCCCGAGCGTAGTTCCTGAATGGCGCTGCGACCTTCCGCGATTGCCTGATCCGCGTCAACGAGCGCGCTTTCAAGAACTTCCTGAGCTTTTTCCGGACGGTCTGGGAGCCGATTGAGAGCCGCCTGAAAGCGGAATACCAGACCTTGAAAGCTCTGCAGGAGTGTGTCGTGCAGGTCGCGCGCGATGCGCGTCCTCTCTGCTACCCGCTCTTCCAGGCGCATGTTGAACTGAAGCGCCAGTTGCCGAACGCGGAACTGGTAGCCGCACCACAGCAGTATCAGCAAAATCGCGCCGCAGAGGGCGAGAAACCAATTCGTCTCGTAAAAGTGCGGCCGCAGCCGGAAACGCACGCTGGCCTCCTGCTCGCTCCAAACGCCATAGTTGTTTACCGCCGCCACGTGGAACGAGTACTCTCCGGGATCCATGTTCGTGTAGTGCGCGGTGCGGCGGGTGCCGGCGTTCACCCAGTCCTTGTCAAAGGGGTCCAGCCGATACCTGAAATGCAGTTTCTCGGGAGCGGAGAAGCTCAGTGCCGTGAAGCGGAAATCGAATGTGTTGTTGCCTGGCGGTACGGAAGTCCGGCCGTTGCGCGCCAGCGTCAACTCGTTTGCCCATGCCTCCTCCAGCACCACGGGCGGAGGCAGGCGGTTACCCGCTCCGGGATCGATTGCCACGACTCCGCGCAGGGTGGGAAACCAAATCCGTCCATCGCTGGCTCTCCAGCCGCCCGGACTCCCACCATTGGATTCGGTGCTTCTCATGCCCTCCGCCTCTCCGTACGACACGGGTGAAACGAAGGAGGTCTTCCCATCGGCAAAATCATTCAACTCCTTCAGACTAAGGCGAAATATGCTCTGATTGGAGATGAACCAGAGATTGCCCTCGCCGTCCTCCAGCATGCCCAGCAGCAGGTTGTCGGGCAGACCATCTCTCGCCGTAATTGCCTTCAACCGCCCGTCCTTCAACCGGTTCAATCCACCGCCATAGGTCGCAACCCAGAGAGTCCCGGTCGAATCCTGGTGGATGTCATACACGGAATTACTCGACAAACCTTGCGTCTGGTCGTATCTCACGACTTTGCCGCCACCCATGTACCGGAGCCCCTCGAGGCCGCCCAGCCATAAGCCACCGTCTCGATCCTCGGCAATTGCGCGCACGTCGGAGACGCCCGGAACTTGCTCGAGTTTCCCCTCGCGAATGCGGTAAAGACCGCCGGGACGATCCTCGGTTAGCGCACCAATCCAGAGCGTGCCCTGCCGGTCCTGAAAAATGGCTTTCACTGCAGGTGCTTCAATCTTGAAATGGCTCAGCACACCCGATCGAAGACGATGCAGGCCGCCGTACCCGCCGAACCACAGGTCGCCATCGCGTGTTTGGGCAATGGCGAGAACGTCCGCCACGCCCGGAACCAGATGAAACCTATGCCCATCGAACCAGTAGAGTAGATCTCCGCCCAGCCAGATGCGGCCTTCCCGATCCTGAAACACGCTGCTGAAGTTTGAGTCCGAGAGACCTTCGTCCTTTCCGTAGGCTGTCAACGGGGCTCGCCGGAGACGAACCAGCCCCATTCCTACGGTTCCAACCCATACATTACCTTCGCGATCCACGAGGAGGCTGCGCACCTTGAGCAATTCGCCGGCATTCGCTGGCAAGGGCAGTGCTTCGGGAGGACTGAGCCTGTCGCCTACAATGCGGCTGAGGCCGGCTGGCGTACGCAGCAGCAATTCTCCATTCGCGTCCTCCGTCATGGCAAAGGAATACAAAAGAAGCTCTCCCGGAGACTCGAGATGCTTGACCGGCGGCAGCGGAACGTCCGAGAATGCGCCCTGGTAGTAGCGCACCAGCCGATACTGGTCGCGGAGAGCAACCCAGACACTTCCGTCGTGAGCCTCATGGACGAGAAAAACGCTGGGCTCGATGGAATGCAGGGTAGCAATGGAGCCATCGGCTCCGAAACGCACAACATCTTGTCCGCAGCGGAACCACATGCTGCCGTCTCGCGCCTGCAGATAAAACTCGCGGACCGCTTTTCCGCGATGAGTGGGATAGGCTTCCAGCTTAGTGCCGGTGAAACGCGCTACACCTCCCTCCGAAGTGTTGATCCACACCGTCCCTTCGCTATCGCCGTGAATCGAAGTAACCCACCTGTTTGGCAAGCCGTCGCGCTCGGCGAATGTGGTAGCGACACCGTCATCCAGCCGGATGAGACCGCCATCCACAGTGCCGACCCACAACACTCCGGAGCGACTTTCGTATAAAGAGTAGATCTCATTGCTGCCGAAACCTGGGGTATTCGCCGAATCGAAAAGTGTGAAGCGCTCGCCATCGAAGCGCGCGAGCCCTCCGAATGTGCCCACCCAGAGATAGCCGCGGCGGTCCTGCAACATCGCATTCACCGAGTTTTGCGGCAGACCCTGCTCCGTATGCCAAATCGTTGTGACATACTGCGGGATTTGTGACTGTGCCGGCGCGGAAGCGATTAAGAGACCAGCGAGCAGGGGAACCGCGCTCGCCGGCAGCAACACGCGGGTGAGACAACAGACCAGCCAGGCCCTCGGCATGGTGCGCGACCAGTTGAAGCGAAGCAAAAGCGGTCGGCGAGAAGACATCTTTCCACCTTGGCAGCCGAACGGGGTCACAGGCCATGGTCCAGAACAGTAGCGCGCTGCTTTCGTTGCCAACGAGATCAATTTAGCACTCTCGTGGTTGTTTGTCAGTGTTATAAAACTGACCAGGTCATCTCATAAATGATTCCGGGGAGTACACCACCGCGGAGAAATCAAGGCGCACCCTGGACTTCGACAGGACTGCGAGCCGCGCCGCTCCAGGGACAACAAGGCCATTGGGGACGCAATGTGCTGCGCGGCTTCGAACCTTCCAGACGGAGTGAATCCAGGCCACTGGGGCGGAACAAAAACAGGCCGGTAGATAGGTGTAAGGTTGTCGAGTATGCGGGGTAAGGTTAAGCGCTCGGAGGATGGGCGCCGTTTGCGGCGGCTCTGCTTGAGGCGGCAGCGGTCGGCATTCATCTCCTGGATGCTTAGATCGTGGGTGAGCCGGTTGCGCAAAACGCCGGTCAGTCGCTCCGATCAAAGGACGTCGGTCCATTCCTGGAATCGCAGATTGCTGGTCACCATCGTTGAATCGCGTTCGTAGCGCAGACGGCGCATCACGAAGAGCATTTCGGCGCCGGTCTTCAACAGCGCCGGCGGGTCCACGATCGCGATCAGGATTGAGCTGCGAGAACGATACTCGAAACGACTCTTTCGGAGATCCCCTGTTGCGACCGGAAACCTGGCTGTACCTAGCTACCCTCTTCCTCACTTTCCCTAACGCCAACTTGTACGACCTTGTACGATCTGTGATGTGCCGAGGCGCGCGAAACCCTCTCCAGTAGCGGCTGAAACTGATTATCTCGTTTTTCTTCAGAGCTGAACGAGGAAGGGCAATTCCGAATCACATTCTCTCCTCTGGCATTCTTCCTGTCCGATTGAATCTAAAGACAACAACAGATTCATTCGCCGTTTCTCTTGTCGCCATTTTCTCCCTGATGGCTTTAATTCTGCCCGGTTCTCTCGTTTTGCATCACAATGGAATCTGCGGTGCCGCCCAGAGCTGGCAAGGCAGAGGATGTTTATGTTTCTGCAGATTGGCCCATCGGGCCGCACGATGTGCTGGGTGTCCAAAACACTTGGCTGCCTGGCTATCTGGGACACGGCTTTCCTGAAGGCACTTTCCGGCAGTTTCGTACCGATCGCGCAGAACCAGGTATTTTGTAATCGGTGAACTATTCCGCGCGCAGCGCCTCCACTGCGTTCACCCTGGCGGCGCGCGCGGCAGGCACAGCCGACGCGATCACCGCCGCGGCCAGAATGACCGCGGCCGAGACGACGATCGAGAGTGCGCCTGGCTGCTGCACCTCCGCGACATACTTGCCTATCGCGCGTGCAAAAGCAAAGCCCACGACAACGCCGGAGGCCACTCCGATGCAGGCGATCGCCAGCCCCTCCAGCAGTACGCCGGTGAGGATGTTGCGCGGCTGGGCGCCAAGAGCCATGCGGATTCCAATCTCGCGCGTGCGCCCGCTTACCGAAAACGCAAGCACGCCCGCTACGCCCACCACTGAAATCAAGAGCGCCACGGCCGCGAATCCGCCAAACACGATCGCATTCAAGCGGTCGGGAGTCAGCACCTCCGCGCGAATGTCGGCGAGCGTGCTGGCTCGCTCCACGGGCTGGTCCGCGGACATCTCGTGAATCGTCTGCGTAATCGCGGGAACCAGCGCATATGGATCCTGGTTGGCGCGCACGAAGAGACGGCCCTGCCATCCTTCCTGGTCGACAGGCTGGTACACCGTCATGCCAGGCGACGGGATGATGTTCTCATCGTCCAGATCGGGCACCACGCCCACGATTCGCCTCGGCTCATAGCTGATGCCGATGAACTTCATCACGGGATCGGTCCAGGTCAGTTTGCGGTTCAAGGGATCCTGCCCCGGAAACAATGAGTTGGCAACGCTCTGGCTCACGATCACCACGCGTTCCGAGCCGTCCTTGTCGCTGTCTCTGAAGTCGCGGCCCTCCAGAAGCGGTAGCCCCAGCGTGCCAAAGAATCCCGGGGATACGGACCGGAATCGCGCCCGTAAATCTCCCATTCCGTTCTCCCGTTTCGCGCCCTGCACCTCGAATGCGAACTTGATGTTCAGCCCCTGTTCGTCGCGCCACGGAACGCTGAAGCCGGTTGACACCTGCTGGACTCCCGGCAGAGCGCCCACGCGGCGCTTGGCCTCACGATAAAACTCCTGCACCTGTTCGGGCGTCTTGCCATACGACATCACCGGCAAATTCACAGCCAGGACGCTCGCGGTGTCGAACGGAGGCCGCGTCTTCTCCAGTTCATATAGCGTCCTCATCAGCACGGCAGATCCGGCCAGCAACAGGAACGACGCAGTGATCTGCATGATCGCGAACGCGCGCAACCGCCGGCTGCTGCTTCCCGTGACCCGCGTCCCGCCCGTGGCCAGCCCGCCGCCTCGCAAGACGTCCATGGAGGGCAGCCGGGGAATAAACGCCAGGAAAACTGCTGCGATCAACGCCAGCGCAATTCCAAACCACACCAGGCTGAAATCGAGCGTCATGCCAATGGCTCGCACCGAGAATCGCGCGGCATAATGGCCCAGCACCTCTACCATCGGAATGGCGAGAATCAGGGCGCCCAGCGCTCCGCTGACGCACAGGACCAGGCTTTCCGCCAGCAGCGAACGGCGCAGCGCTGCCCTCCCCGCACCCAAAGCCGAGCGCACGGCAAGCTCCGGCTCACGGCGCACCGTGCGCGCCAGCACGAGATTGGCGACATTCGAGCTCGCGATCACAAACAGCAGCCCCGAGGCCGCGAACAGCACCCACAAAATCGTGTTGGCGCGGGAGTTGATCTGGTCATGCATCCGCGTCACATCGATTGTGAAATGGTCCTCTGGCTTGTACACCTCAGGATGATCGGAGGTCATGGCCGCATACGATGTGCGCAGCTCCGCACGCGCTGCATCGAGGGTCGCGCCGGGAGCGAGCCGCGCGAACACTTCTGTCATGCGGTGCTCGCGGCCCGTCACCATCGTGGCGGAAAGATGATGCGGGCTGGTCACTACGTTGGCGATGATCTCGGTTGCCACGGGATAGGGCACCGACGGCTCCAGCACTCCCACAATGACGGCGGATCGCGCGCCCTGGATGCTCTCCAGCCGCACCGTTTTGCCCAGCACGTGGGGGTCGGCATGCAGCGACTCGCGCCAGAATTTGTAGGTCAGCACCACCGCGCCGGCAGCGTTGGGACCATCGTCGGCGGGACCGAGCAGGCGCCCCAGCACGGGGCGCAATCCCATCACTTGGAAGTAATTGCCATCCACTACGCCCGCCGGAATCTCGCGCGGCGTGCCCAGTCCTACGATGGTGAAAGGGATCTGGGAAAACGTGCCCAGTTCCTGGATGGTCTTCAGCCCCGTACCGAGATCCTTGATCTCGGGAACGGAGAAGGTGGTGTTCCCATTACCGAGGCCCGGCGCGCTTTGGCGCACATAGAGCAGCCGGTCCTCGTCGCGATTCACCAGGGGCCGTAGCAGCACGGCGCGCACCACGGTGAAGATTGCGGCGTTGGCGCCGATTCCCAGGGCCAGAGTAAGGGCGACCGTGATCCACAGCGCGCGAACGCGCGCCAATGAGCGCACCGCAATCTTCAAATCGCGAAGGAATGACATATCGGACCTCGACTCAGGCAATCGCCTTTATAAGTCTCCAAATTGGGGAAGAGGGGCCTGGGGGAAAACTCAATTGACGTTTATGTTGATATCAACTATCCTTGCTGCGTGTCAAGTAAAAAGACGCTTCCGTACGAAACGACGCTGCTGGTAAAGGACTGCTGTCTCTGCCTTCACGTGCAGCGTGCAGCTCGCGCGCTGGGGCGCCGCTTCGACGAAGTACTGCGTCCATTTGGGCTGACCAACGGGCAGTTCTCCCTGTTGATGTCCCTCAATCGTCCGGAGCCGCCGCCCATGGGGCCGGTAGCTTCTCTTCTCGCGATGGATCGAACCACCTTGACCGCCGCATTGAAGCCGCTCCAGCGTCGAGGACTGGTCAAGATATCGCAAGATCCATCGGATCGGCGCAGCCGCATTCTCGCGCTCACCGGCAAGGGTCAAGACCTGCTCGTTCGCGCCGTTCCAGTTTGGGAGCGCACACATCGCGAGGTCGAACAACTCATTCCCGGTGGAGATCCCAGCGAACTCCGCAGGAGCTTGCGAGCCCTCGCCTGACGAGGAGATTATGTTCTCTTGCCAGTAGGGCGGAAAGCTGCAAAGCGAATTGCACTTAGCGTGAGAGCTCGGCAATCTGCACATGGTATGGGCCCAACAAGTTACCCGTGGAGTGCCCGACCGCTGCCAGAGCAACGCGGTAATTGACCTGAGTCTGCAGAAGGATAAGTTCCGCCTGCGCGAGCCGGGTCTGGGCATCGAGCACAAAGAAGTTTGTCTCCGCGCCCAGCTCGAACTTGCGCTGCTCGGACGCAAGGGACTTTTGCGCCAGATCGAAGGAGGTTGTGCCGGCTGCCAAAGCGAGCCGCGCCTCTTCGAGTTGATGGACGGCGTCCCGGACTTCCCGGGTAATCTGCTCGCGCACCTGGCCGCCGGTATAGAGGTCATGAGTGCGCGACACCAGGGCGCTGCCCAGGTTTGCCTGCCCGCCGCGATTTCTCACCGGGAGCGACAACGAGAGGGTCCCGCCATATCCCGGATAACCGAAGCCGAAGAGCTGGCTCATGGACGAGCCGAATCCTCCGGGCGCAACAAACTTGCCGGTCACCAGGTTGTATTCGTTGCCGCCTAATCCGCTGCTCTGATAAAAGCCGGTGAGGGAGAGATTGGGTTCGAGCTGATTGCGCGCCAGCCGGATGCTGGTTTCATCGTTGGCCAGCGAATCGTTGACCGCCTCCAGCTCCGGACGCTGGCTGAGCGCCTGGGCAACAGCGGTTTCCGCATCGGTGTTTTCGAGCTCGCCCTCGGGTTGCGGCTTTTCAGTCAGATTCAACTCGAGAGCGTGCATCTGGGGATCGCGATCGGCGCCAATGGTCAGACGCAGTGCCTCCTCGGCCTGGGTAAGCTGGTATGCGGCTTGGATGACTTCTACCTTGCGCGCCGCAACCTCCGACTGCGAGCGGTAGATGTCGAGCGGAGGCAGCGCACCCAGTTCGAGTGAACGCTTGTCGCGATCGTAACTGGCCTCGGCCAGCTTCAGCGACTTCTGCTGCACATCGAGAGCCCCACGGGCTTGAACCGCGCTCCAGTACTGGCTGACCACCTGCAAGATGGCGTCGTTGACCTCGGCCTCGAAGCTGGAGCGCGACTGTTCCAGCGAGCGCCGCGCGATCTTGACCAGGGCGGTGTTGGCAAACCGGCCCGCGCCGCGCAGCAGAGGCTGGGTAAAAGTGAAAGACAAAACCGAGTTGTAATAAGGGTTGAAGTAGTTATAGGAGCTGTTAGTTGAGAATTTGTTGCTGGAAATGCTGGCAACAATGTTGGTTCCTGGAGTGAAGGTTTGCGTATAACTCAACAACCCGGTCTGACTGAGAGAATTGAGCGTAGTGTTGCCCGACACTCCCACGCCCTGTAACTGGCTGTAAGTTGGCGAAGAGTATCGGTTGATGTTAAGGCTGCTCTGCAGTATCGGGTCGAACGGCTGAAACTGGCCGAGCAGGTTGAACTTCTGGGCCTCAACCTGCGTTTCATCGATCTGGACATTGCTGTTGTTTTCGAGCGTCAGCAGGATCGCGTCGCGCAGGCCAAGACTGAGCTTGCCGTCCTTGACGTAATCCGCGAGGTGCTGCGGCGGCGGCAACTTGTCGGAGCGGACGCGCGCGGTGAGCATGCCGCGGTAACTTTCGGCGGACTGTGCCCATGCGGGCAGCGATGCAGTTAGTGCGAATAGCAAAGCCAAAGCAACGCGAAAAGACCTCATCCCAGGACTCCATCCAGGTGCGGAGATTGTCGGCAAGAGAAAAGACATTGGTATCGGTTGGGCTGCTGAGGCAGCGGCGCGCAGGTCCTACTCATAGCGAATGGCCTCCACCGGATCGAGGCGCGCAGCCTTGGTGGCGGGATAGATTCCGAAGATCAGCCCAACAGAGATGGAAACCAGAAAGGCAAGGGCAATAGAACTGAAGGTGACAATGGTCGACCATCCAGCCAGCCACGCGATGAGCCGCGAGATGAAGAAGCCGAAGACCACGCCGATAGTTCCGCCGGCGAACGAAATCATAGTAGCTTCCACCACAAACTGCCGCACGATGTCGGATTGGCGCGCCCCCACCGCGCGGCGAAGGCCGATTTCACGCGTGCGTTCCAGGATGCTGGCCAGCATGATGTTCATGATGCCAATGCCGCCCACCAGCAGAGAGATTGAAGCGATGGCCACCATCACGGTATTGAACAGATGCTCGGTGCGCTTCTGCTCGGCCAGCAATTCCGCGGGCACCACGATGCTGAAGTCGTCCGCTCCATGATGCGATGAATCGAGAATCGCCCTGGCCACCTGCGCTGACTCGGAGATGTTGGCGTTATCAGCCAGATTGAGATAGATCCCGTCGATCTCATCCCGCACATCGCTGTAACTGTCTTCAAGCCGGAGAAAGGCCGATTGCAGGGGGATATAGATGTTGTTATTCACGTCCACCGCGGGTGCGCCTGAACTATCGCCCTGGGCGCTCAGTTGCGGGCTGACCACTCCGATCACGCGAAACCACTGCTCGTTGACTTTCACATACTGGCCAAGTGGATTGACGGAGCCGAACAAGCTCCACTTGGCCGCCGCCCCCAGCACGCAAACAGGCGTGCCGCGGTCGTCGTCTCCTTGGTCGAAGAACCTTCCGCTTAGCACGTGCAGGCCGGCAATCTGCTGGTAGGCTGGGTCGACGCCCATCACGTTGGGCATGTCCTGCTGGGCTTTGGGAAAGATCTTCGACGGGATGAGCTGCTTGCGCGGCGTGGAAGCCACGATGCCTTCGAGGTCGTCGCGAATCACGCGGTAATCCTGCAGCGTGAGTCCGGGCGAGAGCTTGCGGACCTTTTGATGGGCCTGCCACTCCACGGTCTCCTTGGCTTCCACAATAAGATTGTGAACTCCCATTTGTTCGATCAGGGCCATGACTTTCTGACGCGCGCCCGCACCGATTGACAGCATCGCCACCACCGCGGCCACGCCGAAGATCATCCCCAGCATGGTAAGCAGCGACCGCATGCCATGAAGCAGCAGGTTCTCTGTGCCCAGCCGCGCGTCTCTGGTCCATTGCTGGTAGACCAGCAGAAGGCGTTCCGGCAGCAGCGAGTGACTCTCGTTCATCAGGGCGCACCTTCCACGCTGCCGGTTGCCGGTCCGCCGCCAGTCGTCTTGCGCGGCGCGGTTGGATCGACCAATGCCACGCGGCTGCCCTCTTCCAGTCCATCGATGGCCGCGCGGCTTTCATTCTGGCATTCGATCTTGACGTCCCGTTGCTCGTAGCCATTGCCCTTCTTCACGTACACAATGCGCTTGCCATCTTTCAGGAAGAGCGCCTGGCGAGGGAGATAAAGCATATTCTCTCTTGTGCCGCCAAGAAAGACGATTTGGGCAGTGAAGCCGGAGCGGAGGCGTGGATCCTCCTGGGCGAGCTGAATCGAGACTTCGAAGGTGCCGTTGGTGTTGCTGGTGAAGAATTGCCGCACCGTCATGCCGCCTACGCTCTTGACGGTTCCTTTGAAAACATGCCCCGGCAGCGCATCGAAGACCACCTCAACCGGCTGTCCGGTCTTAACATTGTCGCGATCCTGCTCGCCGATTTTTGAGGTCAGTTCCAGACCCTGGGGATCCATAACCTGCGCAATTGAGCTCCCCGGCTGCACCTGGTCGCCCTCGTGGTAATCAGGCAACGACATACCGGTAAAGTAGAAGCCTCCCGACGCATTCATGTTCTTTTGAATGGAAACCAACCCATCCATGGGCGCCGTGACGCGCATCTTCTCCAGATTCTTCTGCGCCTGGTCCATGCCCAGTTTGGCCTTGTTGTACTTCTCCTGGGCCAGGTAAGTGGCGGACTGGCCGGACGCCCGGTGCGACTCGATGTCCTTCTCCTGCTCTACCAATACCCGCTTCGCCTGTTGCAGCGCGAGCACATTCTTGTCGGCGTCGATCTTCCCGAGCAGCTCATTCTTCTGCACATCGAGCTCGGCCCGGCGCACGCTGTAGCGGTCTTTCAGCAGCGTGACCTTATCTACTGCGGCGAGTACCTCGGCATCCGCTTTGGCCTTGGTAATCTCCTGCTCCGCCTGCAGCAGCTCTGAGCGGTTCTGCTCCAGTTTGTATAGCTGCTCGCTGGGATCGAATTCAAAAACGACGTCACCCTTCTTGACAGACTGGCCAGTGCGGATGAGGTGGGTAAGCTGGAGCGAATCTCCACCCACGGCAGGAGCCGAGAGCATGATGGAGTGGCTGGCGCGCAGTTCGCCGGTCGAGTGGACCTGGAGATCGATCTCGCCGCGCTTCACCTGGGCCACTGGCACCTCATCGCTCTTGATGTTTAACGGCACGCGGCTTGAGGCCACAACCACGCCGATGCCCGTGGCCAGCACAACGCCTGCCACTGCCCGGATCAGGATGCGATGCCGTTGGTTGCGCGCCATCTCACTCCTTCCCCGCCGGTTCTTTCAGTGCCACCAGGTCGCCGGCCTTCAGGCCGGTGGAAACCAGAACGCGGTCGCGGCTTCTTCGCTCGACTTGAATGGCGCGTTCCTGAAACGCGGAACCATTCCATACATAGGCCACGGTCTGTCCGGATTTCAGGAACGAAGCCTGCGCGGGAATGGTGATCGCGTTGGGCACCCGGTCGACGATCACCGTGATCTGCACGGTCATGCCGGGCTTGAGGCGCGGGTCCGCCTGATCGATGCCGATTTCAAGATCGAAGTTCCGGGGAACGGGCCAGCCGGCGGAGAAATCCGAGGTGGCAATGGTCCCGATGCGTTCCACTTTGCCGGTAAACTGGCGATCGGCAATGGCATCCAGTTGCAGCGTGACCGGCTGCGACAGCGCAAGACGCCCGCGTTCGGTTTCGTCCACGCGGGCCGCGATGCGCATCGAGGCGGCATCCGGGAGTTCGGCGATGGGCGTGCCCGGCCATGCGCGCTCGCCCGCTTTGAAAATAGATTCCCCGCCATTGTGCCAGATGCTAAGCAAGCTGATGGTCCCGTCCGACGGCGCTTTCAGCGTCATCGCAGCCAGTGCGGTCTGGGCGCGCTGTGCGTCGAAGTCCGCTTTGCGGCTGGCATTCTTCTTGTCCTCGATCGTCGCATGATCGACTGCGGCATCGGACTTCAGCTGCTCTTCGGCCTGGTGCAGCGCCTGCTCCGCATCGGCAACCTTCAGGTCGGCTTCAGCGCCTTCGATTCGGGAGACCACCTCACTCTTGCTTGCATCGAGTTTGGCCACTTCGACGTCGTATTTGGCTTTCATCACCGCGGTAGTGTCGACCTCTTCGTTGAGAAGGGCCTGGGCGCGAACCTGCTCGATCTCAGCTTGCGAAGACTTGAGCGCCGATTGGTCCTGGGCCAGATCCTGCATAGTCTTCGAAGGGTCGAATTCGACCACCTCGTCGCCCTTTTTTACCTGCGTTCCATCCGCGACAATTTTCAGGATCTGCAGGTCTCCGGCGTTGGAGGGCGCCGTGATGGTGACGGATCGCATGGCCTTCAGCTGCCCGCGAAACTGCAGAGCATCCAGAAACTCGCCGCGCTGAACCTGAAAGGTGGGAACGGTCGGCGACTTGGATGAGAAGCGGGCTACGCCGAAGAGGGCCGCGCTGGCCGCGGCGAGAACGATGACCACCACCAGGGTCCTGCGCTTTACCCACAGCTCGACCAACCTCTGTTTCATTTGGACCCGCTCCCGGCACCGTCGGCGCCTCCCGCTTCAACATCGACTGCGGCGGAAAGGTCGGGCATCAATCTTGCGTCCTGGCCATTGATCGAGAATGTCGCTGAGAAATGGCGGACCTTGGCTGAGAAGTCGCCGGGGGTGCCCATGGGATCGATGGATTCCAACTGTCCCGGGAACACCAGGTCGGTATATGCATCCAGATGCACCAGCGCCTTCTGCCCGATTCTCAAGCCAAGCAGATCTTCCTGGTTGACCGGAACGCGAACCTCCATGATGGCCGGATCAACCACCTCCATGAAGGGAACGCCCGGCCGCACCTGGTCGCCTTCCTGCACTTCTCCCATGTTCCCCTGCTTCCAGATTGTGTTGAACACGACAATGCCGCTGATGGGTGCATGAATCTCCATCAGGGCGGAGTTGGCCTGCGCATGGACCATGGTTTCGCGGGTGCGGTCGCGTTGGATCTCAAGAATGCGAATGGAGGCCTGTGCGGCCTTGCGTTTCAGATCGAAGGTCTGCTTCAACTGCGCCAGCGTAGCCTCGGCTTCGTCCAGGTCTTCCTGGGCCTTTTCCGCGTCGATGCGCGAGAGCAGCTCGACCTTCTCCATCTCCAGTTTGGCTTTGGCCAGGCTGTCTTCCGCCTGCTTCATCTCGGTCTCGTCCTTTGCGCGCGCCGCATCTTCCTTAGCCCGTTCTTCGATAACCTGTTGATTCTGGTCGTCGCTCTGCGCCTGCTTATCGATGAAATCCCGCACCTGTGCCTGCCGGTCGAATTCAACCAGCAGGTCTCCCTGCTTCACGCGCGTCCCGCTGGGAACAAGCCTCGTAATGGTGAGCGTGCCCACCTGCTGGCCGGCAATCAGCGGAGCCTGAATGGCGCGCGCCGCCACTGCCGCCGTCATGCCCTTGAGGCGGAGGGTTTGAGGCCCGCCAGCGCTTGTCGTGGGAGATTTGAGGGCTGCGGCGCCGCCGGGAGCCCCGGGCCTGGCGCGCAAAATCAGCACTGCGAACACGGCCGCAACCGCGAATACAGCGGTAAATGCGATCAGGCTGCCGCGCGATAGCCGTCCCGTCCGGGAACGCTCTGCGGGGTCTGCGGGAAGCACCCTCTCGGGTGATTGAGGCGAACTGTTGGGGCTACTCACCTGGGCCCACTTTGACATGAGACGATTCCATGCAAGCTCGCTCCAGCGTCATTCGCTTTCAGGCAAATATACGCGCCCAGCCATCTGCCATCAAGAACCGAAGATCCCTCCGCTCAGTCCCTGATCTATGCGCTTAAATTGCTGTTTCCTTAGACGTATCGTAGACGCATTTGTCCGCTGCTGCGCTCATGCTTGCGGTCGCCAGCGGTAGCCCGTTCAGGCAATTCTGGAGCCGGCGTTGTCCATGCCATTTCGCATCGCCGCCCACTCACTTGAGCTTGGCGCGGCATGAAGCGGCACCCATAGCACACCTGAATTGGTGCAGGCTCCTACTTTGCGGTCGTTCCCGGCTTGATGGCTCCGTGCTTCTTTACCTCGGCCATCATTTGTTCCACTTTATCTTTGCCTTCGTAGTTCGGATTGGCCGCCAGCAGCTTTTCCCAATCGGCCATCGCGCCGTCGGGGTCGTTCTTCCCCTGCCATTTGACCAAGCCGAGATTGAACAGCGTGTTCGGGTTATTGGGTGCGTAGATAAGCGCCTTGTTGAATTCCGCAATCGCCGTATCGGCGTCTCCCATGTACCAGTAGGCCGTCGCCATATCGGTGCGCACGGCTGCGTCCGATGGCCTGGCCTTGAGGGCGCGTCCATAGTAGTCGACGGCGCTGGGGTACTGTTTTGCGTCGTAATAGGTGTTGCCGATGCTGGTCAGCAATTCCGGATTATTGGGGTCCGCCTTGAGTTTATCCAGCAGCGGCGCTGCCTGCGCGTCGGCCATCTCCTTCAATCGGGCCGCATCGGGCATTTGGGACACCGGGGCAGCCGCTATCGCAGCCGGCGCCGGGACGCTGGCAGCTTTCGCCGACCCCGAGACAGCCGGACTTCGCAAGCCGCGGATGAACCAGCCGCCGGCGATTCCCGCCAGCAGGCAGGCAACCGACAGCACAATGGCCGACTTCTGGCTCCACTGCTTAAGGGGCCTTTGATGCGCTTCCGTCATTCTTTCGTACTCCTTCAGTCCGCTGCTGATTGCCCGGCGATGCCAGCACGCTAGCAATGAGTTGTTGCACCGTGGCTTTGCGGTCCGCGCTCAAATCCGGATTTGACTTCAACAATTGCCGCCAGGCGGCCAGGGCGCCCTTGCCATCCTGTTTTCCTTGCCACTTGATCATGCCCATGTCAAACAGCGCATTGGCGTCCTTGGGGTCATAGCTGAGCGCCCGATTCAGCTGTGCGATTGCCCCGTCGACATCGCCGCTGCGGTACAGGCTGGAGGCCAACTTGGTCCGAACGGCGACATTCTCAGGTTCAATCTGCACCGCCCTGCCATAATAAGCAGCTGCCTGCTGGAACTGGTGATTGGTATGGTAAATGGCCCCCACCTGGATCAGCACAGCGCCATTGTTGGGGTCGCTCTTCAGCTTTGCGAGCAGGGGCGCGGCCTGTCTGTCGGCAGCCTGCCTCATCTGTTCCATGCTGGGCACGTGGCCGCCGCTCATCGTACCCCTGGGGGCCGGCGGTACTGCGGCGTGGGCAGCCGGTTGCGGCGGGGCTACGGGCGATGGCGATCCCCGCAACAGGTAGCCGATCGCCAGGCCCGACAGCAGGCAGAGCCCTGCCATGGTGTAAACCCGCGTCGCCTGCAAGGAATCGCTCGCAACCGACGCCGTGCCTGGTTCGTTCGCCATGCCGTTTCCTCCCTCAGTCAAAGATTGCTCATGAATCCTGCGCCTTCTAACCCCGACATCTGAGAGGCGGGCGCCGCATCGGAGCGCTTCCCGACCAAGATCGGCCGTCTGCGTCCAGCCACACTGTTAATTCACTCTAACGATGAAGATAAAGCCAGCGAGCAAGCTGGGTCACGCAAAAGTGTGACGAAGATCACAGTCCGCGGCGCCTTGCTCTCGTAGTGTGATTGGCGTCACGGATCGTGACGATGATCACCTGAAAAGATGTTCACGTAACTCCGAGAGTGCGCGGGAACTTTAGAAAAGGTCAACCCGCAATCCGCAGAGTGACGGTTCTCACGTATGAAAACGATACACACGGCATCGGAATCTTTTAGGGCTTTTCGCCAGCGGCACTGTGCCGGAACACCCACCCCAGGGTGGCGGATTCCCGACCAGGCCGCGACCACATTACTCGGAGAGTGTCGAACCGTCTTTCTCACCAACTACTTGCGAGATGAGGCCCAGGAAACGCCCCGTCCCGCTGCAACGGCATCAGTCGTGCAGACGTTCCCAATGAAGGCGGACCTGAAGACAACACCGGTAGGGTCGCCGTCACGGTCCAGTCGAACTGCAGGAATGTGCACTAGGAGGCTCTACCCAATGAAGCGGAATTTCTTAATCGCCATGATGTTCCTGGCAGCCTCGAGCTTCGCGGCTGCCCAGATCGGAGCGGCGCCGACGACTGACGTCCTGGGCGCGCACCTTAACTACGGCCGCGGCTGCGCGGCTTGTCACGCGCCACACAGCGGCGCATACGGCAACGGCAACGCCAAAACCACCGACACCTCTTCGGGCAATAACGCTCTCTGGGGCGAGGATGTGGCCAGCTTGTACGGCAAGATGATCACCTCCGGTGGCACGTCCTTTGGCAATTATGTAGAAACCCTGCCCACCAGCATGTCGGCTACGACACCTGATGTTTTCGGCATGATCACCTGCCTGAGCTGCCACGACGGCAACTATGCAACCGGCGCCATGATGAAGAACGAGGTCTATGAGGCCCTGCCCTCGACTTACGGAACCCTCAACAAGATCCCGACCCTGCTCGGCGACGACACTGCCCCCGGCACCACCGGCACCGGCACGGGGAACTACCTCAATGACCACCCTGTGGGAGACACGGCCATCATCCCTTGCAACACGCCTACTGCCCCCTACTGGTGGGATTGCACCATCAGCGGCACCGGCAAGATTCAGCCCGGCCCGAATATGACGACCTTCATCAATAATTACGGCTTCTTCGTCTCGCCGGGCGTGGTTGCCGGCCAGCCCGTGGTCGTTTGCACCACCTGCCACAACCAGCACCTGATGAACGTGGTCTCCGTCACCAACAAGCCCTTCGTCTACAACTCGACGACCCCCACGGCCGTCAGCGGCACGCAAACCGGCCTGCCAACCGGGATCTACTCGACCATGTTCTTCATTCGCGCTCCTTACAACCCGTTTGATACCGCCTCCAACCAGACGGCGCAATTCTGCCGTCAGTGCCATGGTGGCGAGTCGAACGAAATGAACGGCGGCACCGCCGGAACCATTTTCTAACCCGTTTGCACCAGAAAGGGAGGGGGAGCCGATTCCCCTCCCTTTTTTTTCAAACCCAGGATGACCTCCATGAAGCAAAGATTCCCCATTTGCGTCCTCCTTCTGCTGGCCTGCGCTGCGGCCGGCGCTCAGGTAGCCTCCCACGCTCCCACGGTCTTCAAAGAGGCGCCCGTTCCCGCTCCGGCAACCGCGCCTGGGGCGCAGACAGCGGCGACCACGCCGGTGGCGCGTGTGAACGGTTCGGTTCTGACCGAAGCCGACCTGGTGCGCGAGGAATACTCGATCTTTCCCTATGCGCGCCAGCACAATGGGCTTCCCAAAGATTTGGCGCCGCAGATCCGCTCCGGCGCCATGAAGATGATCATCTTCGAAGAGCTGGTTTACCAGGAGGCGCTGCGCCGCAAAATGACCGTGCCCGCCGCCAGGATGCAGCGCGCCGAGGCGGACTTCCGCGCGCAGTTCGCCACGCCGGACGAGTTCAATGCGCTGTTCCAGAGCGAGTTTCATGGCTCGGAGCAGCTCCTCAAAGAGAAAATCCGACGCTCGTTGCTGATTGACTCTTTTCTGAAGACCGAAGTCGAGAGCAAGAGCGCGGTCACGCCCGCCGAGGTCAGGACCTACTACGATCAGAACCTGGCCCGCTTCCAGAATCCTGAGACGTTTACCTTCCAGACGATCTCTTTCCTGCCCCCGGACAAGGCCACTGCCGACCAGTTGAAGGCGTTACGCGCGCGGGCAGAACAGGCGTTGCACCAGGCGAAAGCAACCAAGACGACCGAAGAATTCGGCCTGTTGGCCGAGAAGATCTCCGATGACGATTACCGCGTAGTAATGGGCCAGCACAAGCCCGTCCCTGTCGACCAGTTGGCTCCGCAGGTGGTGAAGGCTCTGCTCGCCATGCAGATGGGCGGCGTCAGCGACGTGATTCAAATCGAACAGGCTTACACCATCGTGCGTCTGCAGGCCCATACGCCGGCGGGCGTGACAAAGTTCGAGGATCTGAAAGGGCAACTGGAAAAACAGTTGCAACTGAAAAAGACCAACCAGCTTCGGGCCGAGTTGGACAAAAAGCTTCGGCAGAACGCAAAGATCGAAGAACTCTAGGAGCCTGCACCTCCGGCCCAGCCCAAAGGGGCCGTCGATTTGAAGAACGGACGGTACGGCTAGCGCAATACCCGGTACGAGAACCAGATTCTTGGCAGCAC
>Ga0326727_10009637_pt1 | contig 23578 bp, 10 predicted proteins | sample MB2enrmetagenome_FD_207643 | JGI IMG/M metagenome (GOLD analysis project Ga0326727, IMG submission 207643) | Lab enriched peat soil microbial communities from McLean, Ithaca, NY, United States - MB29MY | ecosystem: Environmental > Terrestrial > Soil > Wetlands > Peat | place: USA: New York... | reverse complement strand
CCGCACGCCTTCGGCGTGGATGATGATGTTGTTTCTCGCTCTTACTCCAACTCCCGTTCCAAATGCCGTTCTCAGTGGTGGTCACTTCAACTAAACACTACTGGGTCACTCTTGCCAAGCGCCGAAGACAACGAGCCATAAGCTAGACCATCTGGCTACCGCCCTAGAAACTAGCGGGGCTTTGCCCCAGCCCGAAAACATGTTCAAGAGCGTTTTCACGATGCAAAAACTTGACTCATTTACACCAGATTTTCGACTTCAAGATTTCTAGGCGACCTGAGCCGTGGCCCCTCTCAGACCGTGTGGCCGCAATGCTCGATGTAGAGAGCATCCGCGTTGATCTTCAGCTTCGCGAGCGCGCGCCGTTCCGGCCAGGGGAGGCGGCCAAAGGTGGCGATGTAGTGGGCAGCAGCTTCTCCTGCCTCCTTCACCATGTTGAGAGCCACATAGACCAGGATCATGTTCTCGATGACCAGCGCATATTCCCGTTCCTGCAAATTGGGAGTGAAGTCTCTAATCGTGGCGGCACGTTCAAGCCAGGGGAGAGCCTTGGCATATTCCCCCTTCCGATAGAGATACCACCCGAGATTGTTCCAACAATCGCGCAGGCACTGGCGGCAAAGGGTCTCAGGATGCTCCAGGGCCGCTTCAACCTCCCGGGCAGCTTCGTCTTCACACCCGAGCTTCCAGAGCAAGCCCGCGTAACGAAACCGCTTCTCGGAGTTCTTCGGGTCTTCCTGTACGGTGGCTCGCAACCACTGGAGCGCTTGTTCATCTTCAGTCAACAACTCCTTAACGCGGTTCATTCCTTCAATGACCTCGGCGAGGGCTTCGGGTTCAATGTCCTCAGGCGCAAGCTCGAGCGCCTGACGAAAGTAATAATGCGCCCGCTTGTGCTCGCCCCCATACTGGGCCAGGCTGGCCTCCTCCCATGCCTCGTAGAATCCTTCCGTGCTGGGCTTCATCACGCTGTGTTGATCGGCGGGAACATGAGCGGGTTTGACGAGTGTAAGCGCGAGCCCCTCATTTCCGTTGCGGATGGCCTCTCTCCGCTCCATCAATCACCTCCTCAGCCATGGGTTATTTTCTGGTGTAACGAGCATACCAGCCGGGTATGACAGGCGCGGTCATCGCATTTGCTCGCCGCAGCTGGAGCGGAGGGCCGCGAAATATATTCCCTCGCCGGGCCTGAAAGCGCACAATTTGCCCGCATTCATTCAGCGACCAAACCTGACACACCTTGGGTGTATGCTCTTGGCAAGCGGCCCCCATGTACAGGCGCCTTTCGACATGCAATCGGGGTCTCGCCAAACCGGAGGAACTATGGGGCTCTCCAAGTCGAAATTTATTGCCGGATGGCAGTGCCTCAAGCGTTTGTACCTGGAGGTTCACCAACCGGAATTGGCGGGCGAGCCTGATGAACAATCCATGGCAGTCTTCGAGCAGGGTCACGAAGTGGGCCGATTGGCGCAGAAGTCCTTTCCGGGAGGGGTGTTGATCGAGGCAGGGCCCGAGGAGATGCGCAAAGCGCTAAAGCAAACCGAGCTGGTGGTAGCAGACAGGCAACATTCTGCGATTTTCGAGGCGACATTCACCCACGAGAACATCCTAGCCAGAGTTGACATCCTGGAAAGGCTGCCCAGAAACAAGTGGCGCCTGATCGAGGTGAAGTCGTCGACCAGCATCAAGGATTATTACCTTTTTGACGTGGCCATCCAACGGCTCATCCTCGAAGGCTTGGGGATGAAGGTTGTTCCTTGCCTCATGCACCTTAACCGGGAGTACGTCTACGACGGGAAGCAGTACGAGTTGGAAAAGCTTTTCGTCATCCGGGATGTCACGGACGAAATCGCAGCCCTTGAACAAAAGGTAAAGGACCTCCTCCGGGAAGAGTGGAAGGTGCTCGCGAGGGCCAAGCCGCCGGATATCGAGCCGGGAAGCCACTGCACCAACCCCTTCACCTGCGAATTCTACGACATCTGCAACAAACCCCTTCCGGTCGACCACGTTGCCAACCTACCGGCCATATCGGCCAAGACACTGGAGGAACTGGCGACCCGGGGCATTGAGTCCATCGGGAAGATCCCGAATGACTTCCCTCTGACGGAGCGGCAGAAGCGGGCTTGGGAGTGCGCAATGGCCGGAAAGCCGTGGTTTGGAAAAGGACTGAAGGAAGCCCTATCGGGGCTGCGCTATCCTCTCTGCTTCATGGACTTCGAAACCCTGGGAGTGGCGCTACCCCGATATGCCGGCACGTCTCCTTACGACCAGATCCCTTTCCAATGGTCGGTACACATCCAGCGCAAACCTGGGACTGAGCTAGAACACTATGAATTCCTGGCTGACGACGCCGATGACCCACGGCCGGAGTTCGTTAGAACGCTTTGCCAAGTTATCGGAAAGAACGGGAGCGTCCTCGCATACAACAGCGGATTCGAATCAGGATGCCTTGCAAGCTTGGCGGAAGAGCTGACTCAATACAAAGATGAAATCGGAAACATCCAGGACAGGTTGTGGGACCTGCTGCCGGTCGTGCGCGCCCATGTCTACGACTTGGCGTTCCGCGGCTCTTACTCATTGAAAAGTGTCTTGCCTGCCCTTGTGCCCGACATGTCTTACGACGGCATAGAAGTCGCCGAAGGCAACGAAGCCGGCCTTGCCTGGGAAAAGATGGTTCGTGCCGAGGCTGGAAGCAACGAGAGAAGGAAGCATAGAGACGGCCTGTTGGCGTACTGCAAGCAGGACACGCTGGCGATGGTGCGGCTGCTGGAGATTCTGCGAGGAGAAACTTGAAATGGCGCGACTGCTAATTATCGATGACGAAGAATTTCTTTGCCGGGTATTGAAAATCGCCTTTCGCAAGAAGGGCCATTTTGTGGAAATGGCCTCAAGCGGCAAGGCCGCCAAGAAGAAGATTGATTCGCGGGTCTTCGACTTGATCATCTCCGATATCCGCATGCCTGACCTGACGGGTATCGATTTGTTGGAATACGCCCACAAGACCCACAACCCCGCGCAATTCATCCTGATGACCGCCGTGCCCACAATGTCCACGGCCATTCAAGCCGTTAACCTGGGAGCTTACCGCTATATCATCAAGACCGACACACTGGTAGAAGAACTCAACTTGACGGTCGATCGGGCGCTGGAGGAGTTGGTATTGGGCGAAGGAAATATTCGCCTCCCCTTAGCCTACCTTCCCGGACCAATAACCGGAATTGCCGCCACGGGCTTGGAGGCGATTCAGATTCCCCCCGAAGGCATCGACTTTGAAAGTACTGTGTCGCAGGTGGAAAAGCTCTACCTGCAAGCTGCCTTACAATCCGCAGGGGGAGAGCGACGTCAAGCCGCCCACGTTCTGAAAATGTCGTATCGATTGTTCAGCCATTACGCGAAGAAATATGGGATCTGATGGGCAGGGCGGCGCGGGCGCAGGCGGGCACGTCGTTCACGGTGATCGCGTGCCCCAACCAGATTGAGGACGTGTGCTTGCCGCATTGGTATCGGGCAAGCGTTGTATTTTAGCGGGTTCAGTTCGAGTAGGAAATAACACCTCGGCCGCCCTAGCGGCTGAGAAGAAGCTAATAGACGAAATTCAGTAGCCGCGGACGCCGAATGGGTCTAGGCGGTATATAATGCGCAGCTAACAGTTGTGAAAGACACGACACTGGATCAGGAGACTTTAGGGCGGCTCAGCCTATGCACGAAGACAGAGACCTTCGACCATCCGACATTCAAGCTCTCTCCAACAAAGATGGCTTGGCGGCGTTTTGGGGCAGCTTGGGATACAGCATTGACGCTCGCCTTCCCCAGACGCCACAGGCGATGGGCATTACCGGGGAAGCTCTACAACGGCAAATCCGTCACATCGAGCGTATTGCCGACCAGGAGAACGGCACTCTCCAGATCTATCTGATAGAGCTCCAGTCTGTAACCCAAGCCAACCTGCAAGGAATAGCGCGGGCCTTCCGAAACCGGGCTGGGCAGTTTCTATTGATTCTGACCAGCGATTACGCGGATCTGGATTTTGTGCTCTTGGAGAGAGTTCTCCCGGGAACGGCCGAGCAAGGTATAGGCACGCGGCAAGTTAGCATCCGGCCTCGCACTCTTACAGTCAACCGGCGTGATCCCGGTCCGGTCGCGCTTCGGGTCCTTCGCCGCTTCACATTCACCGAGGGGGACGCTGATGCTCAATACGATAAGCTCCTGTCAGCCTACACAGTTGCGGGGTGGTCAGAAAGGTTCTTCAACAATCGTGCCCTTTTCTCCGATTATTATTTGAATGATCGCTTGCGGTCTCTCCCTGAGTGGTCTGAGGACCCCAAGCCTGCCTATAAGCGTCTTCGCGAACTCTATGCTGGTTCTCCTGCGAAGTTCACAGGGAAACCGGAATCCCCTCTCCGCAAAGAACTGTTCGAGCCGGTCCTGACCGCTCTCGGATTCGAGGCTCGGCAAGGGAAGGCGAGCACCAGCGAGGTGGTGGAACCCGATTATCGTCTGTTCGCTCCGGGCGCCAAAGCTAATGGCAAGCCCCTAGCCGTTTGTTTGGCGTACATTTGGGGCCGCCTGCTTGATGGGAAGGATGAGACGCGCGACTCACAGACCCCGGAGGAAAACCCGTCATTCGCCGTCGTCAGCCTCCTCGAAAGGGCAGAAGCGCCTTGGGCAATCGTCACCAATGGCAAGGTGTGGCGGCTGTATTCTGCCAAGGCTCACTCCCGTGCCACCAACTACTACGAGATTGACCTGGAGGAGGCGCTGGCATCTTCCGATCCCAACGAGTTCTTCCGCTACTTCTGGCTTTTATTTCGGGCAGCAGCTTTCGTGCCTCAGCCCGTACCGGGCGGAGGGCTGACACCGAGCCTCAACTTCGGTGGCGAGCTGGAGCCCCGCGCTGCGTCGCCCCCCATGCAGATCGAGGAAAAAGCACAAAACCTCAGTTTCCTCGACCGGTTACTGGAAGACAGTGAGGCCTTCGCGAAACGCTTGGGAGAACGCCTGAAAGAACGCGTCTTCGAAGATATCTTTCCACACTTCGCTGAAGGCTTCATTAACGGGTCCGGTGGCACCGCACGGCTCCTCGCCCTTTCGGATCAACAACGCAAAACGGAACTCTCCGATTGTTTCCAGGCTACGCTCACCTTTCTGTACCGCTTGCTCTTTTTGCTCTATGCGGAGTCCCGAGACCTTCTACCGGTGCGAGAAACGCGTGGCTACCGCGAAGCCAGCCTTACCAAGCTTAAGGAAGAGGTGGCCAGAGCTGCCGGCAAGCTTGAAGACCAAGTCCGGAAGGGCGTTGAAAGGGCCTATCGAAACGACTCCACGGCCCTTTACGACCGCATTTTCGAACTCTGCCGCGTGGTGGATAAGGGCAACCCGGAATTGAATGTTCCTCTATACAACGGCGGACTGTTTTTGACCAAGGTCGATGACGAAGATGCCAGTGAGGAAGCCAAGCACGCTCGCTTTCTTGCGAAGCACAAGTTACCAGATCGTTTTCTCGCGCTCGGCCTCGACCTGATGGCCCGTGACGTGGATGAAAAGCGGGGCGACTTGGTCTTCATCGACTACAAGTCGCTGGGTGTCCGTCAACTAGGTTCGATATATGAAGGTCTGCTGGAGTTCAAGCTCCGAGTTGCGACCGAGAGAATGGCCGTCGTCAAAGGGAAAAAGACGGAGGAAGTAATCTCTTACGCCGAGGCCAAGCGCGACAAGCTCAAGATTCTCACCATCGACCGTGGGAAGGATGCCGAAGAGAAGACCTATTCGCGGGGCAGCGTTTATCTCGAAAACGACCGGCGCGAGCGCAAAGCGACGGGCTCCTACTACACGCCGGATTACATCGTGAAGTATATCGTGGAGAACACGGTAGGTCCGGTATTGGAGGAGAAGTTTGAAGCCATGCGTGCGAAGCTCCGGGAGGCCCAGAAGAGGTTGGCAAAGGAGCGCGAAAAGGCCTTAGCGCTTCGGAAATCCATGGGGAAGAGTGATGATCCTGAGCGGGAAGCTTATTTAAAGACCCGCGCCGTGGTGGACGAACTTTTCAATGTAAAGGTGCTGGACCCCGCCATGGGGTCCGGGCACTTCCTGGTGGAAGCCGTTGATTTTATCACCGACCGCATGTTGCGGTTCCTGAACGCATTTCCATGGAATCCTATTCAGTACGAATTGAGTGAAACCCGACGCCGGATACTTGACGCCATAGAAGATCAGGGCGTCGTCATCGACCGGGGACGGCTGACGGACGTAAACCTTTTGAAGCGCCACGTCCTGAAACGCTGCATATACGGTGTGGACTTGAACCCTATGGCCGTGGAACTGGCCAAAGTCTCGTTGTGGCTCGATTGCTTCACCCTCGGTGCTCCGCTTTCTTTCCTGGACCACCATTTGAAACCCGGTAATTCCCTCATCGGAGTGACTGTCCACGAGGTGCAGCAAGCGGTCGAACCGGTTACCAAAATCACGGGGAAAGTGAAAGTGGCGGCGTCCCCGACGGAGTGGGGGACGCGGGAAGTGCGCGCAGACCAGTTCGCGCTCTTCGCAAGTCGTTTCGCGGGTCTGCTGCTGGCGACTGATCTCATGCGGCATGTGGGGACACTGTCAGACGTCACAGCCAGCCAAGTTAGGGAGTCCAGCCAGGAATATCGAAAGGCGAGGGAGGCATTAAGGCCCTTCAAGCGAATTTTGGATGTTTACACGAGCCAGTGGTTCGGGAACGGTAGGGACGAAGGAAGGGGGAGAAAAGTCCATGAGACACGTGCTGTGATATTTCTGAAGAGCCCCCAGGTGCAGGCGTTAATTACAGCCAAAGACGACGATGCCCTTAAAGCCGCCATTCGCAATCTCCCTCAAGACCTTTGCGAGATTGCTGGCAGAGGGATCAAAGCCGCAGCAGAGAAACAGTTTTTCCATTGGGAGTTGGAGTTCCCCGAGATTTTCTACGGCCCGCGCCCTGGAAGCGAACGACTCATCGAACGCCTAGACGGTGCCGGGTTTGACGCCGTGATCGGTAATCCTCCGTATGATGAATTATCGGAAGATGCACTCGGGCGGAAAATCGACGAGTCGGAATTCTTGGAAGGCCAATCTGTTTATGCAGTCGCAGGCGGTGGACGCCTAAATTGGTATCACTTCTTCATACTGAGGTCGATTTCTCTGCTCTGCCAAGGCGGGCTGCAAGCGTTCATTGTCCCTATGTCCCTGCTCGGTGATCAGTTCACACGCTCTCTTCGGAAGCACATCCTGACGGCCCACTGCCTCCGGTTGGTTGAGGTCTTCCCGCAAAAGGACGATTCCAATGACCGAGTTTTCTTCGAGGCAAAACTGCCGACATGCCTGTACGTCTTGCAACGGCAAGAAACTAAAGGGAATTTCCGAGTCCGAACACATCCAGGCAAACTCATTCGTCCGGCTTCACCAGCCTACCTTGGGGATCTTGAGACGCTCTCCGCCTTGGATTCTGAAAACCTGGCAATCCCCCTTGTCTCTGAGGCCGGGTGGAGAGTATTGAGTCATATTATTCGTCGCGAACAGATTGGCCGCTTGCGCGATTACGGGGCGGCACCCACGTCGGGGGAAATAGTATTCAACAAGGCATTTCGACCCTATCTTACCGATGATCCAACGGAAACCTTAATTCTTAGAGGGTCCCATGTCCAGCGATGGGAAATCGTTCAGGAAGCTAAGCAGGGGGAGCCCGTCTACCTGAGGAAGACCCGTTATCTTAGGGATGCCCACAAGGATTCAAAGGCATATCATTTTGAGCAGCCACGTGTTGTCTATCAGGAATGCGCTGCCATCGACAATTGGCGTCGAGTTATCGCTGCCTACCTTCCCGCCGGCAACTTCTGCGGGCACAAGATCTGTTACTTCGTCGACTACAAGTGTTCACCAATGACTCTGTTGGCGATCTTCAACAGTAAACTCGTGGATTGGTTGGTCACAGCCATAAGTACAAACAACAGCCTTCCCGCGTATCTTATCGGCGGAATGCCGTTCCCGAAGTTCGTATCCATAGAGCACCAGCGAACATTACATCAGCAATTGGAACGCCTAATTCGGTCATATAAGTCTACGTTCTCGACCGAAGAGTTGCCAAGTTCGAAGCCAGGGCAATCCTCCTTGCCCCATGAATTCAAAGAGCTATTGGAGACCTTCGTCGATTCGTGCAAAAACAATGTCCCCCGACTCGATATTGCCCATGATTTTCTTGACTACCTTGCAGAACAAATGATCGAACTGAATCGGTCCAAACAGACCGAAACTAAGCGTTTCCTTGACTGGCTTGAAAAAAACCTGGAGATCACGTCGGATTCAGAGGGGAATAAAGGTATTGCCGCACTTAATGGTAAGACGACGATCCAAAACTATCTTGGAGACTATCAAAAGGATGAAGAGACAGTGTCCTTCAGCGTGATTTGGGATATTTTGTTGAAGAACAAGCAACGCATGAAGTCGCGACTTGACCCAATTCTTGAACGAAAGGCGCGGTCTGAATACGACAAAAGCCTCCGAGTTCTTCTACCAATTAAGCGACAGCTAGCTGGGACGGACTGGCTAATAGATCAAATTGTCTATCGACTCTACGACCTGAAAGAAGACCAAATCGAGGTCGTCGAGGGGCGGGCGTGAGTCCCTGGATGCGAATCCCCTATGTAATCGACAATCAGGGCTACCGGCTGGCTGATGTCCTGAACCAACTTTTGGCGGGACACGCTGGCAGGTCGCTGGACGTCGCCACGGCCTACTTCAATGTTCAGGGTTTTCGACTTCTCAAGGCCGGGCTCGATCAGCTCGGCAGTTTTCGACTGCTATTGGGAGACGAACCGGAAGAAGGATCGTCCATTGGGCTCCAGCCCAAAGAGCCCAAAATCGTACGCGGCCTTTGGGGAGACATTGAGAAGGCACCATTTACAGAAGAGACTCTGCGGACGATCGAGGATTTTATTGCCTTTCTTCGCCGAGAGAGCGTGTCAATTCGCGTTTACCAACAGGGGTTTCTCCACGCCAAGTGCTGGCTCTTCTATGGCGACCCGCCTTCCAGCGGGTGGGACCGGTTCCAGCCGGTCGCGGCCATTGTGGGTTCAAGCAATTTCACTTCACCTGGGCTCACTACCAACAAGGAATTGAACCTCTCACACAAGGCGCTTTTTACAGACGAAGAGGTTCACTCCACGGCGACACAGCTCGCCCTATGGCCCGCCCATAAAATCGCAAAACCCGAAGACCCTGGCACGTTGGAAGAGAAGCGCATGTGGATGTCTGCGGTAGGAGCGCAGGCCATCGCCGACCTGGATGAATGGTTTGAGCGCCAGTGGGCCGCTTCCCGCGATTTCAAGCAGGAGTTGATTGACCTGCTTGACGCCTCAAAGTTTGGCCAAAAGGAGTACACGCCTTACCAGGTCTATCTGAAGGCCCTCTTCGAGTACTTCAAAGACGACCTCGGGGAGGAGGAACTCGCAGGTACTCGTTCTGCCGTGGAACTGGCTGAATTTCAGGATGATGCGGTAAAGAAGGCGCGCAAGATTCTGGCCCGTTACGACGGCATCCTGATTGGGGACTCGGTGGGACTGGGCAAAACCTGGATCGGTAAGAAGCTGATGGAAGATTATGCCTACCACCAGCGGATGAAGGCCCTGGTAGTCTGTCCGGCCTCTCTACGCGAGCTGTGGACGAGGGAGCTCCGCGAAGCCACAATCCCCGCCACGATCCTGTCTCAGGAAGAACTCGGCCAAGCAGATTTCAATCCCGCTCCCTATGGCGATGCCGACGTTATCCTGATTGACGAATCCCACAATTTCCGCAATCGTTCGAACCAGCGTTACGAGAATGTGGAGCGCCTGATCAGCATGAACGCCGGGCGTGGTCGCGCCGGGGAGCGCACGAAGATCATCCTGCTCACCGCCACGCCGATCAACAACGATATCTTCGACCTCTACAACCAGATCTCACTGATTACGCGCGCGGACCGCACGTACTTTGCGGGGGCGGGAATCGGCGACCTTTACCGCTACTTCCTGCATGCCCGCCGCAACACTTCTCAGGGCACTGGAAATGCAGTCGCGCTGTTTAACTTGCTGGAAGAGATCGTTATTCGCAGGACGCGTCCCTTTATCCGCAAGGCTTATCCGAATGCCACCATCAAAGGCCAAAAAGTAACGTGGCCGGACCGTAAGCTCCGTACTGTGCGTTACAACCTGGAGGCCACATATTCGGGAATCTACGACCAGATTGTTTCTGGCATTGAAGACCTTCGGTTGGCCCCTTACAGCCTTGAGTTCTACAAAAAGGAGGAAGTGAAGAAGGACGAGTGGGAGGAAGGCCGCGAACAGGCGTTGGTTGGGATTTTCAAAAGCCGTTATTTGAAGCGCTTTGAGTCCAGCATCGAAGCTTTCCGCATAAGCGTCCGGCGAGCCTTGCAATTTATCAAGACCTTCGAATCGTATGCGCTGGATCGCAAACTGATCGACAGTGCGTCATTCCAGAAAGCTCTGCGATTCCTCGATCGTGAAGACGAGGAGGATGACGCCACGCCCACCTCTGTCGCGGACGAACTGGACGCAAGCGAAGAAGCCCGTCAATTTCTCGATAGCCTTCCGGTCCTCGACTACACCCAATACGACCTGAGAAGACTGCACCAGGATTTGCAGAAAGACGTGGAGACGCTCGCCGGCATCTGGGACCTGATAAAAGAGATTCGCCCTGCGCAGGACAAGAAGTTGCAGAAGCTGCGAGAATTACTCAAAGGGGAGCTAAGAGGGAAGAAGCTCCTACTTTTCACCTATTACAAGGACACCGCCCGATATTTGTATCGCGAATTGACTACCGAGAAAATGGAGGCCTTCTGGAAAGCCCTCGGGAATCCTAACGTCAGGCGGATGGATAGCGGCGCGTCTCCCAAAGAAAGAGAATCACTGATAAAAGCCTTCGCTCCCACGTCTAATGAAGCCGCCGACATCGCGGGAACCGATAAAGAAGTTGACATCATGATCTCGACGGACGTCCTCTCTGAAGGTCAGAATCTTCAGGACTGCGGTGTGCTTTTGAATTACGACCTTCACTGGAATCCTATGCGGATGGTCCAACGGGCAGGCCGCATCGACCGGATTGGATCAAAGCACGACGTTCTTTGGCTCTATAACATGTTCCCCGATGAAGGTCTTGAGCGCCTCTTGGGCATTGTGCATCGCCTCGAAGAAAAAGCCGAAGCAGTGAACAGCACCGGATTCATGGATGCTCCGATTTTCGAGGGGCAAACCGTGACGCCGCATGATTTCAACACGCTCCGTCGCATCAGGGACGAAGATGGGTCGGTCATTGAGGAACAAGAGCACTTCACCGAACTGGCGAGCAACGAAGCCATGCTGCAATTGCTGCGCTCGTTGATGGAGACTCAGGGCCGCGGGATGTTGGAGCAACTTCCGGACGGCATTCATTCCGGCCTGGCGCGCCCAAGACAGCGTGGACTGTTTTTCTACCTTACTGCTCCGTCTCCCCGGGGTGAGGGGCGGCAACACTTCTGGCGTTACTATGATCTTGTCTCTGACCGGATTTTGGACAACCGTTTCCTGATCGCAAATCTGATTGCCTGCGCCCCCGACACTCCACGCGTAGTAGATGCTGTCGACGTTTTCGCCATCCAAGACAAAGTGATCAACCACATCGTGCAATCAGCCCGAGAACAGCAGGCTGTTGAGGCAGCACCGAAGATTGTCGATCCCGTGCAGCAAACCGCGAGTACTTTGTTGCGGTCGTACCTGAACAATCCCCAACTTCCGCGTAAAGATGTGAAGGCTGCAATGCAGGTGTTGGCAGCGCCCCTGCCGCGAGTCCACGTGAAGGCAGTTCGTCAGGCTTATGAGGGATTCTCCAAGGACAAGGACCCATCGAAGCTCGTTCAGACCGTCCTTGGGCTAAAGGAAGTTGTCGGCGAGGCGGAATCTTTAAACGCGGCAGCGAGCCCAACTATCAAACGTGAGGATTTGCACTTGGTTTGCTTTGACTACATTTGCTCTTAACAAGCAGGTTAGGGAACATTCCATGCGACGTACTCTGGGTTAGGCGTAAACAGCGGGTTCGAGGAGCGCCGGCTGGGGGGGGCCAATACCAGCAGCCGCCTCCCTGTCGCCCATCACCACGCGACCGCCGCCAACTGAAATGATATTGTCAGCCAACTCCCAAACAAGTGGCGTATGGCAGATAAAGATGACCTGGTGGAATCCACCAAGATCCATGGCTCGACGCAACATGCGCACGTATTCTTTGCCATTCGTGGCGTCCAAGGCTCCCACCGTTTCGTCCCGGAACAGAGTTTCGTAACGAATGCCTTTGCCCTGCCGCATGTTGTAGATGGCGATGCCCAGGTTGACGGCTTCGTTCACCAATACGAACTGGCCGCCCGAGAGTTCGTCCACGAGGCAAGTACGGTCCAAATTCTTGTTGCGGACCTCGATGTCGAAGTCGTCTACCATGCCGCGCCCGTCGGCTTTGGGACGTTGCGTCCTGAAGCGGATTTCGAACTTGTTGTCGAAGCATCCCTCCAGCAAGGCGTTGACCAGGGTCGAAACTTGTGGTCCGGCCGCCTGGATTTCGCAGAGCTGAATCTCGTCCGGGCCGAAGACCTTGGCGAGATAATTGAAGTCCTCGCATTCAGCTCTCGCGGTGTTGAGTTCTGCCTCGACCTGGGTCAAGCGAGTCCGCGCCGACTCCAACTGCTCCTGACGCTGTTTGATTTGGGCCTGGCGCGCAATGAGATTATCCCGTTCGCGGCGGCAGGAGACAATCAGCCGATCGGTGTTTTCATTTTCTCGTCGTGAGGCCTGCATCTTGCCGTCAAGATCAGAGAATGCGGAGAGCGCGGATTCCTTCCTTGCCAACTCCGCGGTAACTTCCGCTCGGCCCTGACCCAGGCGCTCCAGAGCCTTGAGCCGCTCGTCCCGCCGCGCCTCGACGGCGCGCAATTCCTCGTAACCCTGCCGCTCCTGGTCAACTTTCCTGCGGTCGCGCTCGCAGCTTTCGAGTGTCCGGGTGAGCTCAAAGGATGGGGTGACAATCTGAAGGAGCGAACTGCGTTGGACCTCGACTTCGAGTGAGAGTGTTGCGCCCTCTCCTTCCAATGCTGGGATCTTCTGGCCGGCTTCGACGGCGCGACGAATCTTCGGGCAGGAGGCATAGGCTCCCTCACCCCGGCAGGGCACTACCGCCAGCTCTTCACGCTCCACCCGCAACCGCTCGATCTCGGCCATGTTGTTCCTCAACTCTCCATCAAGAGCTTGCACTGTGCGCTCGGCTTCACGATTGGAGGTCTCGAGCCCCTGAATCTCCCGGATTTGCCGATGGAGTTCTTCGATGCGAGTAGCAAGTGTCGCGCCTCGTTCCGTCAAATCGGCGAGGTCCTTCTTTCCGGTCAGAAGGCCCTCATCCCTTTCGATCTGGCGTTTGGTGTCCGTTATCTCAGCATCCGTTTTGCGCAGACGCTGTTTCAGGGTTTCGACCTCGGCCAGGAGCGGTCTCCGATTAGCATCGGCTGCCTGCAGCTCCGCCACCCGCAAATCGACTACACGCTTTTCGGCCTCCGCCCTCTCCAGCCGAGATGAAACGTCCGCAAGCCGAGCCTCAACCTCTGCCGGATTCTCGACCCCGCCGTCGACCAACTCTCGCAAGCTTTTCGATTGGCCTTCCAGACCAATCGTGGCCCTAGCCGCCTCTTCTGCCTTTTCCCTGGCTGCGGTTGAAATCAGCCGAAGGCGGTCGAGGCCGAGCAGCTCTCGGATGAACAGTTCTTTCCGCTCGCTCCTGTCCAGGCCCAGGAAATTTCCAGTCCTCTTCTGGTTCGAAAAAATCGCTGACTCGAAAAACTCAATGGTGCCGATCCGCTTGCGGATGAGCTCCTGGAAGACATCCTTCTTGCCGTTGGTCAGCGGCGCCCCTTCACCGTTGAAAAGGTAGCTTTCCATCTGCCGCGACTTCGGATCGATCTTGAGCAACGAGCGGTATCGTTGTCCGTTGACACTGAATACCAGGTCGATCTCCGGCTTTGGGTGGGTGCAAAAGTCGTACAAGGAGCGCTTCTGCCCGGGCAGTTGGCGAAACAACGCTGCAAAGATCGAGCCGATCAGAGTGGACTTCCCGGCACCGTTCGGTCCCACAAGCGCAATGAGGCCGGGGCCCAGCGCCTCGAAATCCACGCTGACAGGGCCGGGAAAAGCTTCCGTAAGACCGCATAAGCTAAGGTGATGGATTTTCACGGTTTTGTTCCTCGCAACTGAATATCTCCAGTCACGCTCTCACAACTGAAAGAAACGCGGACTGACGAGCGAAGCCGCCCGGTCGGTGCTCTGCCAGATGGATACGGCTTTCCAGCCGTCTAGCTGCAAGGCCGATTCGCGTTTGGCGTAAGTAGAGGGGCGAGGCCCTATCCTTTTCGTGGTGAGATTGTGAGTGCGGGTACCTAAACGGGAGACTTCCTCGCTATAGAGTGAGTACAGATGACTCAATCTGCGCGAGCTTTGCCATCAGCCGTTCCTGCCGCTTGACCGGGGGCTCGCCCTTGAGGGCCCAGTACGCCCTCAGCTTGCCTTCCGCCGTCTTGGCCAGACTGAGCGGCGCAATCTCGGTAGGGCCTTCCGGCTCGTGCTCGATCTTAATTTTCAGTTCGGTCGGATTGGCTTTGAGCAATTGCTCCCGCAACCTCGCTTGTTCCTCGCGACTCAGCGATTCATGGAGTCCTTTGGCCACTGTCACCACCAGCTTCACGCGAGCATCAATGAGACGCGCCGGGTCCGGCGGATTCTTAAAGTGGAATTCGCCGCCCTCATAGACTGCCCGGAGTTCCACCATGTTGCGCGTCGGCGACAACCGAAACTGGACATCAACGTCCGATAGGTCAGGCCTGAGAACCGGTTCCTTTAATGTGACCAAGTGATACCCTTTGTCCTCTTGCTCGCTATAGTCGCACCGAGACAACGATCCCGCATACCAGACTCGGGGTGCCAGTTGCTGCCGGAGGTGGATGTGACTAAGCCCCACGTACTGTGCCTGCAAGCCGCGCAGCGGATCAAGTGGATACTCTGCGCATCGGCCGACCAGGGGCTGCCCGCTGCTCACCTTGGCCCCGGCGACGCCGAAGTGGCCGAAGAACAGGCGAAAACAGCCGGGCCGCCCTGAAAACCGTTCGTTGAACCCTTGAAGCCGTCTGACGAAGGCCTCGGAAAGTTTGTCTTCCTCCGGAGTCCCGACGAACCCGGTCTTGCGCGGATAAGGAAACACTGCAATCGCTACACTGTCAAGCTCGATGAATTCCGGTTCCGTGTATAGAAAAATCGGATGAATGCCCTTGGCCTTCGCTAGGACATAAAGATCGTCCTCAAGCTCGGCCCCATGATTCCCCGCCACAAGCAGAACGGGCGCATGATTTGCCATCCGGATCAACATGTCTACCCAGACGTTGCGTTCCTTGATGGTCGCCTTATAGGTCGTCAGATCTCCGTTCACGACGAACAGGTTAGTATGCGATTGCACGGCGTCCGCCACAAACCATTCCAGACAGTGAGCGGTATCAGCAAAGTAGTGATCTTCCTCCAAGTGTATGTCACCCAGATGTGCGCAAACGAAATTCACGGCAAGTACGCTCCTTTTCCACTGGTGCGACTTAAACCGTATCTTCGGCATGTTTACGGTTTATTGTCGACATTCGATATTCCCAAAGTGAACGACTGGGGCGGGGTGCCCTGCGTCCCCAACGGGTGAAACAGCAAAATGGCCGGTAAGGCCGAGAGTAATTCCTAAACCTTGCCGATAAGGCGGGAGCTATTTCCTCGAACGTTTTTGGGACCGCCAAGCCGGCCGCTAATGATCTGAGCTGTTATCGCCAGAAAGCGGAGTCTCCCCCAGCAGAAGAGTTTCTTCTATGATCTGATAAGATGACGGTAGGGACAGAGCGATTCCGCCGTCAACGAGGTTAATGCTCTGCTGCGGGACCTGGATCATGGATTCCGGGTCGAGTGGCCCTATCTTGCAGAAAGAAGCGACGGTGCCCGAACTACTCATCGACAAAACAGATGTGCGCGTCTTCTGGTCGGCATACGATCCGCTTGACCTTGCCAGCGATAGCATCGACCCGCTGGGGTTCATGGGGGGATATGTCGCGCTGGCAGATCGGATACTGCCGGGCTTCACGACCATCACAACCGTTCCTCGCTACGCGAGCATGCTCTGCCACGCACTTAAACTGGCAAGGGAAGGAGTTGGTGACGGCGATGGGCACAGCATCTCAACCTACCGCCGACAAATCATCGAGAAGCTAAAACTCTTCGAGCGAGCGTGGGGGTTGGCTTGCGGACTGGCGGAGGATGACCCGGCGATAGGCGCAAAGGCCTCCGATGGGCTACGTGGCATCCGTGCAGTACATCGATGGCGAGACCTGAACGCAAACAAGGAAAAGGTCACGCTGACGTTCGACCTGCTCTCAAATCAAGTGCGGTACGGTGGGATTGGTGCCTACAGCAGCTTTCTTGAGTCACTTCACCTGGCAGACATGGCCGCCTTGACGCTCCGGCCCCTGGGAGAGCAACTCGCAGAGGCGTTCCCTTCGCCGAATGCCTATGCTCTTGATGTGCTCCGTGATGACGCCAGACTCGCAGTGGAGGCTCTGCGAGACTGGGGGCGGCAAGCACACGCCGGGACGATGACCGCTCCGGAGACGCAGCTCCTCCGTCGTGCCCTTCAAGGGGGGGAGGAGGCAGAGTTTGACGATCACACGCGATGGACAATGCTTCGACTTCTACGAGCATGCGATTCGCAGGAACCTCGGGATGAACCCCAGCTCTTGGCTTTCTGCCTGTCGAGCTTGAAACATGCCGATTGGAGCGACTCTGATCCTGTCGGGCGAGCAAATTCGCGGATAGGAAACGCCCTGCGCGTGATTGAGCCCTATGAGCGGATGTATCAGAGTGTTCTATATGTCTTTGACCAAATCCGCTTAGCGGCGACCAACTCGGGCCAGGTGGATCTTCAGACGCTTATGGAAGAGCCGTCTCTCGTGGACGCATGCGCCCCGATGAGGAGTGCATCCGTGGCCTTCCTAGCTCAGCTGGATACTGCATCGGGCAATAACGCTGTTCTGGGACCCGCGAGGCAGGCATTGCAGAAACTCGGTCTTGTTGAGTTGGCACAGACGTTAGGCGCTACAGAAAAGCCTATCGATCTCGTCCAAGAGATTCTGCGGCGGCATCTGCGTGTTCAGGACGGCAAGTTCGAGGGCGGGCTGCCGAAGGGCCCGTGGGTCCGACTCGAGCCAGGCCAGGGGTACGCGGCCCGCCTGACGTCGCAACGCTTCGGTCTGGACGCGTCGCAGGTGACAGACAATTGGAAGGCAATGGCTCGACACCCATACCGCACCTTCGGCGCGAGGCGGTTCATCAGGCTCTGCAGGATTCAGTGAGTCAGCAAATGGCGGCGAAGACCAACAATACCTCAACGAACATGATGGACTGGATACGCCCGTCCGAGTCGGATGGCCCCCTGGTCGGTGCTGTCTTTTCGACCTACGGGCTCTCGCTGAGTCAGCCAGACTTCTTCGGGCAGGATTTCTTGCCGACACTCCTAGGGTTGGGCGGCGTGCGGGACCGTGGGTATGCGTTGCCCGTGACGCTCGACCGCGCATTGGCAACGGCCGATGTAACCTTGATCTGCGATGCCCACACACTTACCGCGGGCATTAGACCAACCTTACGCGTGGACGTCCTGCCAATCGGCTATAAGATTCACCACGCCAAGGTAACCCTGATCCATCGTCATAATCGCATCCGTCTGATTGTGGCTTCAGCCAACCTTACCCACGAAGGATTCAGAAGGCAGCGGGAAGGTGCGGTGGTGATGGACTTCCACGAGGGTGGCAGCTTGCCGCCAGCTGTTCTGATGCAGGCGTTATCGCGCTGGGAGGAGGCTTTGGGGGACACGACCGATGAGCAGGTGCGCCGTGTGTTTGCTGAGGCCGCCCGTCGTGCTCGCCAATGGCCGGACGTGTCGTCGCGCCAGGGGGACTTAGACCTGCAGGTCGTCTTCGGTGGCGGCGCAAATCCCCTCTGGCGGCAACTGGTTGACGTCTGGCCTGAGGGAGAGCCAGTGCTTAATTGGCATGTTTGCTCCCCGTTCTGGCCGCAGGTCGACCAGAGCGCCGCGAGCAACCCTTTCGAGGCAATCGCTAAGGGTCTGACAGACAGAGGCAGTTTCCTCGGCGACTGTGATCTAGAAATCATCACGCGTGCCGATTCTCCAAGCCCCAACGCGGTGCCCCGCTTCCCGTTCTCATTGGTTAGCCATCTGCGGGGACATGGGTTCCCTGTCGAGAAGGGACGTCTCTTGCCGGCCCGCCTGGACACTGCTGGGGAGGAGATCCCCGAAGGTATGGCGGGAGAAAACCGCGATCTCCACGCCAAGTGGATCGTCTTGGCAGGACCGAAGACCGTCGTCGCCTATGTGGGTTCCGCCAATTTCACGCGCCGGGGGCTCGGCGTTCTGCGAGACCCATTGGCCGCGAACATCGAGGCCGGCGTGTTGATGAGATGGATGCGCGGCACGTGGCATCCAAAGGAGTGGCGTCCCCCGATCCAAGGCCAAATAATTGACTGGGAGTCATGTGGCAGCGGCGATTTTCGTGACCCTACTACCGAGGAAGAGAAAACTCCGGACTGGGCTGACTTCATAAATCGCTTGGAGTTGGCGATCCGGTGGGAGCAACTCCCCGAACCAGACGGAGAACTTCGCGTGCATCTGCTGCCGGGAGATTCGCCCACTTTCCGCGTGGGCTTCCCCTCGTTGGCCGGCACCAACCCATCACAGGCAGTAGTCACCAAGGGGGCCACCTCCCCGTTCTGCATGGCTGTGTCTCCCGAGCAGGTGCGGTCCATGCTTTCCCGTCGCGTCGTTGAGATTTTCTGGTCCGACAAAGACCTCCGTTGCCTGTTTCCTGTGAACATCCTCCACGACAGCAAGGCCGGCATGCCGAGTATCCTCGGTGCCAAGCCGTCGGAAGAGCAGTTGCTGGCATACTTTCATGGCCGCATTTCCGAAGAAGACCTATTGGCCCGCCTTGAAGAACAGGCACGAGAGGATGCTGATCGGGGCGGGTTTGCAAACCCCGATGACGTTGAACGGCTGAGGCGGTTGCAGAGCTATGTCGTTCGCGAGTTTGTGGAGAGCCTGTATGGTCTGGCACGGACAATCCAGGACGCGTCATACTCGCCCCGAGCGGCTGAGCAGGCACTGTTAGGCGACCTCAGTCCGGCCTGCTTAGCAGAGCGGGTCGTTGAGGCATTCCTGGCAGGCAAGCGATCACCCGCTGCGGCCGGGTTCCAGCTCGCCGAGTTGATCCGTGTGGTCAGCGAGGTCACTTGGCCTGCTGCCGCATCCTCGTCCTCGGATGACCGCAGGGCCTTTGAGGATGTGCGCGACCGCGTCCTTGGCCGCTTGTACGCCCTGGTAGAGCAGGCGGCCATGAAGACGGAGTTTGCAGGCGTGCTCCAAGATCGAGATTTCTCTGACTTCGTGCGGGCAATGTTGCCGAGCGACTTGGCTCGACGTTGGGCGGCACTGACATCAGGCGCCACACAGGAAGCAGCGCCTCCCCAGAAAAGGGTGGTCGCATGACCCCAACGCTGGATACCGCTCTGATCGACCTCGGAAAGGATAGTGAGCGCATTAGCGCTCAGGATGCGGCACGGCAGACCGCCACAGTCAACCATATTTTGCGGGCTTTCTTTGAGCCCAATTCTGACCGCCGAGAGCTGCAGGTCCTGGCTGACGAAGTCGGCATGGGCAAGACGTATGTGGCGCTTGCTGCTGCGTACACGGTCCTCTCCATCTTGCGCGACAAGGACCGATGTCAGGAACTTGATGACGTAGCCAACTGCTACAAGTGCGTTCTGGTCATTACGCCTGGGGGTAATTCCTCCCTAGCGGAGAAGTGGGATCGCGAGGATGAGGCGCTTCTTACACGCTGTGCTGTCGATGGCGAGAAGACAAAATGGTTCCGGTCGGTTCTGTGTGAGTCGGCAGACCAACTTCTCCAAGCCATATACCGTGCTAACGACCTACGCCGTCGCAACGCTCCCGTGATCCTCGTGGCGCAATCCAGTATTTTCACGAAGCGCTTGTCTGACCCGGCAGTACGGTTCGTGACCGCGTGCCTGTTCCGATGGTGGGGAAACGGCCTCCAGATGCGGGACCGTTATCACCTCGTTCGCGGGCTCTCCAAGACGGTAGGCTCATGGGGTTGGGAGGACGCTGCCCAGTGGGAGGGACGAGGCGAGTACGACATCAATCTCTGGGACTGGGCGCGACATGAGCGGTTCCTGTCATTGTCAGACCGAGAGCGAGATGAATGGGAACCGCGATGGGAACGGCACCTGTTCGCCGACGTGAGTGTGACTTACGCTGGCATGGAGACGGCACTTAACCGCTTCGTTCGCGATGGGGGCCAGGTACAAATGGAGGAGTTGCGTAAGGACTGCATGAGCGTGCCGCTGAAACAACCAGGTGACCGTCGAACGACGGAGTATACGGCTTGGCTAAATTGGTTCCGTGATCGTAAGGCGGCCCTACGAGACGTGTTCAAGCGACTGTGGCCCTACCTTCTGGATCGCCGATTTCCACTGGTGATCGCGGACGAAGCCCACCACTGGCGCAACAACGAAGCGAGCGAGTTTCGTGCAATTCAGGAGTTCATAGCACCATTTGCCAGACGAATGCTACTACTGACGGCGACACCGTTCCAGTTGAATCCCAAAGAAACCGTCAGCATACTGAATGTCATCGATCACATGGAAACCGCGATCGGCAATGGTCGTGTTGCCGCCCTTCAACGGATGCGAGAGCGGTTGGCCCGATGCATGGAGTCATCAGAACGGGCTGGGCGCGCCTTTTCCCGAGAATGGGGCGGCTTGGCAGACCAATTGGCCCGCTGGGACTCAAGCCTCAACGAAGTCGGTGTCGCGCTTCGGAAAGAAACAGACCCGCGCACCGAGAGAGTGCATGAGGTCTGGGCGAAACTATCTGGCAACGGGAACCTGCCGGGTAGCCTTAATTTGGACCAGGTGCCAGGGTCGATCCGTCCTTTCTTCAGTCGAGCGATGGACTTGCGCCAAGCCAATCAGGCGCTTAGCCAAGCCATGAGGCCGCTAGTAATCCGTCACCGCCGTTCTAGTGTCCATCGGCGATATTGGGTCGGCCGTGAGTATCCGCCCAAAGAGAATAGTCTGCTCCGTCCGGACCACAGCCGGCTCCATCTGGCCGCAGGCCAGTCGCTCGAACCAAGAGACGAACTGGTCCAGTACCTTCTCATGAAGGTCGTGGCAGCGCTTAGCAGAGGTCGCTACCGGACGACGCTCGGCACGGCCCTGACGGGCTGCTACTCGACGATGTGGAAGAGCCAGGAGGGGCGAGATGCCATTGATGCTGCGGCGAGAGGTGGCCAGCAGGGACTCATGGACCTCCTCTACCGGCTGACCGGCAAAGCCACCCGAGCTAGAGACGCAGAGCACCCTAAGCTACGGCGAGTCGTCGATGTGCTGTTGGAGCGATGGGATCGTGGGGAAAAATCACTGGTCTTCTGTTTCCGAGTGCCCACCGCCGAGGCTCTTCATGCAACACTGTCGCATCACATCGAGAACCGCCTCCACAAGAAGCAGCTGGCGCTGTTCAAGGCGCGCGGCACTGAGGTCAAGACCAAGGAAGACCGCGACAAGGCAATGCAGCAGTTTAGGCGGTCATTGACCGCGCGCGAGGCCTCAGGTGTGTCTCTCTTCGTGGATCGCGTCTTGATCGGATGGTTTCTTCAATTGGGCTGGCAACTTCCGGTGCTGACCGAATTCGACGTTCGTGCTGTTGCTTCCCTGGCGGCGCGGGCCGAAATCAATGGTCGGCCGCTTTTCCCCGATGCAGAACGGCCAGATCGCGTGTTCCTCGCTCGCGCCATTGAGCATACTTGGGCTCGTCGGCTCGCTGGACAGGCACCGAGGTTGCCCAAGACGGCCGACGACGGTCGTCTAACCACCGAGTTGCTGGAGCAAATGGCTCAGGAAAGCTGGGTGCGCGATCGGTACGGTCGCCGCAATCTTTCCACCGGCGGCGAATCGGAGGGAGCCGAGGCGACTGAACGCGCCGCCAGGTCCAGCTTGGCAGCTCACTACGACTTGACCGGCCAGCCGGAGGCGGCCCGGCTGGAGCGACTGGCGAAGGAGATGGTGTCACGCTACCAGAGCGGGCGAGGTTCTGTTTTCACGAGTTTGGTCGATGGCCCGAACCTGCTTGCGCCCTCAGCTTCTGCATTGGAGTCGTTGGCACCTCAGCGTCGCGCAGACGCTGATCTCCTTCGAGCTAGGATGTTCGGAGTGACCCTGCGTGAGAGAAAGTGGGACTGGACGGCCAGACGAGATGCCATGGATGCTCTGGTGCGGGCGCTCCTGCGCGACGACATCCTCTTACGAATGCCAGTGTCAGTCTTCAGAGGCCAGGACGAAACATGGGCAACCAGCCTGTTTTTGGGCCTGCATCAGCCTTTTGGCGCAACCGAGGGAACGGAGACTCTTGCCCAGCGGGTTGTGGCGTTCCTGGAGGAGGTGGGCCGGATGAGCGAGAAGGAGCGGGATAGCTACCTTGAGTATGCGATGAACCCCAAGGCAGAGGCGGTGGCGCTGGTCAAAGGCCAGACCAAGTCGCGCGCGGCGGTGTTTGCGGGCTTCAACACGCCGCTGCTTCCAGAGATCTTGGTGTGCACTGCGGTCGGACAAGAAGGAATCGATTTGCACCGTGAATGCAGGCACGTCATTCACTATGACTTGGGGTGGAATCCAGCGACCATTGAGCAACGCACGGGAAGAATAGATCGTATCGGCAGCAAGACGGAACGTGAACGTAAGCTGGCCTCACGGCGTGGCGGCGAGACAAATGAGCAATACATGCCAGGCCTTGAGGTGGCGCTTCCGTACCTGGCGGCCACATATGACGAACGAATGTTTGATGTGCTTCGGACACGCGCCCAGATATTCGAGATTCTTACGGGCGGCGACCCAACGGCAGACCGCGATGAAGATAACCCGTGGACAGTGTCCGACAATGAGGGAACTGACCCAATGGTGACGTTTGTCCCTTTGCCTCAGGAGATGCTGGATGAGCTTAAGGTTGACCTGGGCGTCCCAATACCAACGCGGTAGAGGCTGACCCCACATTCAAATGATTCAAAACAGGCCCAATTGACTCGACGGCGTGGTAGCGGCCGTCGCGCGCCGTGAAGGTTTGCGCCTGGACAGGTTTTCTAGTGAACTGCCAAACATCAGGAGTTGCGTCACAACTTCGGGAACCGATGCTGGCGGTGGAATCATGAGTTCCGGCGCATCTTCAGTCGAAGGTTCTGCTTCAACTGCCGGTGGGAAGGTTTCGACGGGACGAACTCCGAACACTTCCGCCTGCTGCTTCTGCAACGTTTTCCACACGGCATCGGCAGATTCGCCGATCCCTTTTTCTGTCACCAACTCCCGGGCCATCGCCATCAGGATGTCATCGCCTTCGTCGGTCGCTTGCA
>Ga0326727_10009636_pt1 | contig 23579 bp, 17 predicted proteins | sample MB2enrmetagenome_FD_207643 | JGI IMG/M metagenome (GOLD analysis project Ga0326727, IMG submission 207643) | Lab enriched peat soil microbial communities from McLean, Ithaca, NY, United States - MB29MY | ecosystem: Environmental > Terrestrial > Soil > Wetlands > Peat | place: USA: New York... | reverse complement strand
TGAACCGGCCATCTTCTTCGTGCCGCGGCCACGAGGCGTGCCATCGGCAGCAAGAGGATGGCCGGTTGATCCCCGGGTCAAGCGCCCGGGGACAAGAGCCCGGCCATGACGTTTCGACAACGAGTCCCGCCATAATGAGAATAGCTGGCGCGCGTGGCAGGCCCTCGCTCGGTCAGACTGTCGAGTATATACTGTATGCGATTCCATACTCTATGCGCTTCCCTTGGCGTGCCTATGTTACGCGGTCGCGTTCGCCGGCTTGTTGCGCCAGGCAAACCATGACACCGGAGGAATCTTTTGGGGAACCGCCGCGGCGCAGGTCACCGCGTTACACCATGACGCTTTCGGCGCTCCGAAGGACCTCTCTTGATAAGCACCCACGAGGAAGCCTGCCGGCAAACGGCCCGGGCATCGCCCGCGCATTCGATTGCCGCGGCGGTCGCGACGCCGATGCCTGACCGCACCGTTCGCCGGCATTGATCGATGCGGATCTATCTCGCGGGGCCGCTCGGGTTTTCCGAGGCCGGGCGCCATTTCAAGGATGATGTGCTGATCCCGGCATTGCAACGACTTGGCCACCGCATCGTCGATCCGTGGACGCTGACCGATCCGCGGGTGATCGCGGCAATCCAGGCGCTGCCGCTGGGCAACGAGCGTCGAGCCGCGTGGCAGAAACTCAGCCCGGAAATCGGGCGGCAGAATGCGGCGGCGATTGCCCGGTGCCAGGCCGTTGTTGCAATTCTGGATGGCGTTGACGTGGACAGCGGCACCGCGGCCGAGATCGGCTTCGCGTTCGCGAAACGAAAGCGCATCATCGGCTATCGCGGCGACTTCCGGTTGGCCTCGGACAACGAGGGGCTCGTGGTCAATCTGCAGGTCGAATATTTCATCCGCGAGAGCGGCGGCGACATCGCCGCCGACCTGCCGGGGCTGTTGCGCATGGTTGGCCCCGCGGCGGGATAGGCTGGGCACGGTGATCGCGTTTGGCACGATGGTGCGCATTGGGTGGTGGTCGCAAGGAGATAGGCAAGAAATCAAGAATAACACAGATTGCACTGAAAGGAAGAAAAGCCACGGATTACACGGAAAGCAAGAATACAGCGCTTCGCGCAAGAAAGATAAACACTAGCGCGAAGCGCCATCATCTGACTTCCTTTCAGTGTAATCTGTGGTTTTTCTTCCTTTCCGTGTAATCCGTGTTCACCCTTGATTGCTTAGCTTCGTGCCCACCCCGAGGACGACGCATTACGCGCACCACCCCCAATTGCCCTGACAGACTGAGGCACCTCGGCACGACCAGTCTCCACCCACATCGCCGTCCCGGATCAAGTGCCCCGGCACAAGTCCCGGCCATGACGATCAGCCGTTGCTATCCACCCCATCCGCCACGACATATCGGACATGTGACGGGAATTTCTCCAGGCGGGGTGCCAGATAGCACGCAACGCCCGTGCGCTCGCGCGTTGTTGAACACCACACGATCCCCGCGGCCGGATGGCAGCACCAGGAGGCACATGTATGTCCATCATGGACACACCACTCACGCCCGCAACACTCCCCCCCGACCCCGCCACCCCCGCGCCAGCCTCCCCAGCCCTCTCAACATCCGAACCGACCGCCCCCTCCCACGCGGCCCAGCGCGTGCTGGTCGGACAGCGGGCGTTGGTCACCGGGGCCAACTCCGGGATCGGCCGGGCCGTGGCGATCGCGTTGGGGCGGGAAGGCGCCGACGTGGTGGTGAACTACGTCAAGGGCGATGACGCCGCCAACGAGGTGGTGGAGGAAATCCGCAAATTCGGCGTCGATGCGATCGCCTACCAGGCGGATGTGTCGTCCGAGGCCGAAGTGGGCGCGATGTTCGAACGCATGGTCCAGCAGTTCGGCACCATCGACATCCTGGTCAACAATGCCGGCCTGCAACGCGATTCGGCGTTTCACGCAATGACCCTCGAGCAGTGGAACACCGTCATCGGCACCAATCTCACCGGGCAGTTCCTTTGCGCGCGCGCCGCGATCCGGGAATTCCTCCGCCGCGGCGTGGTGCCGTCGGTTTCGTGCGCCGCCGGAAAGATCATCTGCATGAGCTCGGTGCACCAGGAAATCCCCTGGGCCGGACACGCGAACTACGCGGCCTCCAAGGGCGGCATAAAACTGCTGATGGAAAGCCTGGCGCAGGAGGTCGCGCCGCATCGCATCCGCGTCAATGCGATCGCACCGGGTGCGATTCGAACACCGATCAATACGGCGGCGTGGCAGACCAAGAAGGCCTATGCCGAGCTGATGAAGCTGGTGCCGTATGGCCGCATCGGCGAGCCGGAGGATATCGGGCGAGCAGCCGTGTGGCTCGCGTCGGATCATTCCGATTATGTGGTGGGCACGACGCTGTTCGTCGACGGCGGCATGACGCTGTATCCAGGCTTTGCGACCGGCGGATGAGGATGATCTTCCGACCCGACCCATGCCGCGTGAGCACCGGCGTGACTTAAGCACCGGCGTGACTTAAGCACCGGCGTGACTTAAGCACCGGCGCCACTTAAGCACCGGCGCCACTTAAGCACCGGGGCAAATTACAGGGGGCAAAACATGGCCAGCCGCATCGAGGACTACGCCATCATCGGCAACTGCGAGACCACCGCCCTGGTCTCGCGCAACGGATCGATCGACTGGCTCGGACTGCCGCGCTTCGACAGCGCCGCCTGCTTCGCGGCCCTGCTCGGCGGCCACGAACATGGCCGCTGGCTGATCGCACCGGTCGAGGCGGATGCACTGGCGACGCGGCGCTATCGCGGCAACACACTGATCCTGGAAACCACGTTCGAGACGCAGGACGGCGCGGTCTGCGTCACCGACCTGATGTCGCGGCGCGACGGCGTCTCGGACGTCATCCGCCTGGTCCGGGGACTGCGTGGGACAGTGGCGATGCACACCGAACTCGTGGTGCGCTTCGACTACGGCGCCATCGTGCCCTGGGTGTCGCGCCAGGACGACGGACGGCGGCAATTCATCGCCGGACCGGATCGGCTGTTGCTCGACACCACGGTTCACCTGCGGGGCAAAGACATGCGGACCGTCGGCACGTTCCAGGTCGGGGCCGGCGAAGAGATTGGTTTCACGCTGAGCTGGACGCCATCGTATCGACCGCCGCCCGCACCCCTGAAAGCGGCGGACGCGTTGGCCGAGGTCGAGGCGTTCTGGTCCGACTGGACGGCACCATACAAACCGACCGGCGAATGGTCTGCCGCCGTGCTGCGCTCGGTGCTAACGTTGAAGGCACTCGCGCATCGCGAAACCGGTGGGATTGTCGCCGCCAGCACAACCTCGTTGCCGGAGCAGATCGGTGGCGAGCGCAACTGGGACTACCGCTATTGCTGGCTGCGCGATGCGACGTTGACGCTCTACGCACTGATCGGCGCCGGCTTCCACCAGGAGGCCGCTGCCTGGCGGAGCTGGCTGGTGCGTGCGGCCGCCGGCAATCCCGACGACCTGCAGATCATGTACGGCGTGGCGGGTGAGCGCCGGTTATCGGAATACGAGGTGCCATGGCTGCCGGGCTATGAGAACTCGGCGCCGGTACGCGTCGGCAACGCTGCGGCAGGGCAGGTCCAGCTCGACGTGTTTGGGGAGGTGGTGGGTGCGCTGTATGTCGCGCGCCGGGCGGGGCTCGCCGCGGATCAGGCCAGTTGGGATCTGGAATGTGCCTTGATCGCGCATCTTGAAACGATCTGGGACCAGCCGGATGAAGGGATCTGGGAAGTCCGTGGCGGGCGCAAGCATTTCACCCATTCCAAGGTCATGGCGTGGGTGGCGTTCGACCGCGCGGTGCGCTCGGCCGAGGAGTTCGCGCTGGAGGCGCCGTTGGATCACTGGCGCGGCATTCGCGACACCATCCACCGGCAGGTCTGCGAGCGTGGGTTCAATCCCGAAAAGAACAGCTTTGTCCAATCGTACGGTGCCAAGGAGCTGGATGCCAGTCTGTTGCTGATCGGGCTGGTGGGGTTCCTGCCGCCCGACGATCCGCGCGTGAAGGGCACCGTGGCCGCGATCGAGCGCGAGCTGATGTGGCACGGCCTGGTGCTGCGCTATGACAGCGGCGCGGGCACCGACGGTTTGCCGGCCGGCGAAGGTGCGTTTCTCGCGTGCAGCTTCTGGCTGGCGGACAACTACATCCTGCAAGGCGAGCACGCCAAGGCGCGGGCGCTGTTCGAGCGGTTGCTGTCGTTGCGCAACGATGTCGGGCTGCTGTCGGAGGAATACGACCCGGTCGGCAAGCGGCAGCTCGGTAACTTCCCGCAGGCGTTCTCCCACCTGGCGCTGATCAACACAGCGCGCAGTTTCATGAGTTCTGACGGGCCAGCGCAACAGCGCGCCGATCGCGATGGTGCGGCGGGCGCGATGGACTCTTTCATACTATCGGAACCGTAATACCAGGTAGCGGAAGGATTGACTCTCGGTTCGTTGGCACGGGCCACTCCACCCGTCATGGCCGGGCTTTGTCCCGGCCATCTATTACGGCACCGATGTTGCGGGTAACTGCCTCTTTTGCAATCTCCGCACGGCGGCAATGGCCGGGACAAGGCCCGGCCATGACGGGTGGCGTTGTACGTCAATCTTTCCGCTACCTTGTATAAGGCGGGCGGCCCCGCTCGTTTCGGACACGGCGAACCGGCCCCTTATCCCTTCCCGCCATACCGAGCAAAAGTTGTAGGGCGGAAGAGCCTTGCCCCCGGACTTGTTCCGGGGGCAAGCGTCATCCGCCATCGCGCCACGAATTGGCGGATGACGCTGCGCTCTTCCGCCCTACGCCTTTCACGATATCATTCCGCCACCGGCATCACAAATCCAGCTCGTCAGCCAGCGCGTCCAGGATCGCCGCATGTTCCGCATTCGGCACCCGCGCATCGGGCCCAGGCGCATCCGGCGCCCCCGCCTCCGGCCCCGCCTTCACCACGACACGAAACGCGCGCTCACCCACCACCCGCTCGATCGCCGCAAACAGCGTGGCGCGGTCGATCGGCTTGGTGACATAATCGTTCATCCCATCCGCGAGATACCGCTCGCGGTCGCCGCGCATCGCGTTGGCGGTCAGCGCAATGATCGGCACCTCGCAGGCCGGCGGCGGCAGCGCGCGGATCATGCGCGTGGCGGTTGGCCCGTCGATCCCAGGCATCATCACGTCCATCAACACCACGTCGAAGCTTTGCGCCTGCACGGCCGCCACGCCCCGCTCGCCGTCATGCGCAAAGACGACCGTATGGCCATGCCGCGACAGGAACCCGCGGATCACCAGGCGGTTCACCGCGTCATCCTCCACCACCAGGATATCAAGCCGGCGCCACGCGGTTTCCGCCGCGGCGGGACCATCGGCCAGCGCATCAGGCACAGCAGCCAACGGCAGCGCCGAGACACCCGCGCCGCTCTGCCGTGGCCCAGCCGCCCGGCGTGACAGCTCGGACGTGGAGGTCACATCGCGGGCGCCACCGCGGTAGCCGCAAAACACCCCCTCGGCGGCATGCACCGGCACGCCACTCAACATGAACTCCAGCGTGAAGCCCTCCCAATCATACCGCCACAGCAGGTCGCGGAACGGCAGCCGCCGATTGAGCAGCGCACGCCGCCGAGCGATTTCGTCCTCGTTGTCGTGCCGGGTCAGCCGATCAAGGTCGAGCGGCCGGGCGGGATCAATGCCAAACTCGCGGGCCTGCTCAGCGACCGTGAAGCGGCCGGCCGCATCTGCCTCCCACGTCCAGTCGGCCATTGCCGCGGCATAGTCGCGGAACCGCTGTTCGCTTTGGCGCAGTGCAGCCAATGCGTCGGCAGCAACGCCCGTGTCGGCAGCACCGCCCGTGTCGGCCGAACCGCCGCAAACCTCCCGACCCGTGCAAGGCGCCGTCTGGGGCACGGCTAGTCGCCCAGCGAAGCGCGCAGCGGTGCGATGAATGCGTCGAGCTTTGCCACCAGGCGCAGCCCCGCCTCCCCGCCGTCGCCGCGGACGCGGTTCTGTGCGACGCGCTGCATCGCAGTGGTGATCGACCCCAAGGCGCGGGCGATATCGACGTGGCACTTCGCGGCCGGCCCCGGGTGGTCGAGGGCGATGCGAAGCAGATCATGGCCGCGCCGCGCCAACGCCGTCACCAGCTCATAGTCGAACGTTGCCGCCTGTCCCTTAATGTCGTGCAGCGTGCGCTCCAGCGTGCGCCACGCGGCCGGGCGGTCGCTGTCACGGTAGGGCAATGCGGCCAGCGCCGACTGGATCGCGGCCAGGTCCGACCCGAGCTTGGCCTGATAGCGATCCGCGAGTTCCCGTGCCGCCACCTCGTCCGGTCCGGCGCTTGCCCGCGCGCGCGGTCCCAGCACGGCACGCACCCGTTCCAGCAGGCGCACGGGCGAAATCGGCTTGGTCAACCACGCGCTGATCATCAGCCCACGCGCCCGGTCTTCCCTGTCCGCCCGATCTGCCCCTTCCGCCCGGTCTGCCCGTTCCGCCCGGTCTTCCCGTTCCGCCCGGTCTTCCCGTTCCGCCCGGTCTGCCGCTCCAGCAGCGTCGGTCGCGGTGAGCATGATCACCGGAACCCCGGCCCCGCCGTCGCGCTGGCGCAACGCGCGCAGGAACCCGGGGGCGTCCATCGGCGCCATCTGCCAGTCGCACACCACCAGCTCCAGCCTGCGCCCAGCGCTGACCACCAAGGCCGCTTCCCCGTCCTCGGCCACAACAATATTGCCGCAGCCAAACTGCGCCAGCGTGTTGCGCACCATGCCGCGCATGGCCGGGTCGTGCTCGACGACCAGAACGCAAGGCGATGGATCGATCATGGCAACGTTGGCCCGGCCACGGCGTTCATCTCGGATTGATCATGTCGATCCCCAAATCTCTCGGCAGAGTGATCCGGTGCTGGTGAATCGCGTGTTAAGCAAGCGAATCGCAGCTTCAGGCCAAGGTCATTGACCTACCTGGGAGAAGCCAACCGGGCCGGCGTCAAAAAGGCCGGCGATACACAAATGACAACAGGAGCAGCCAGGATTGACGTGCCGGACCGCACTGTTTCGCAATCTCGCGGCCGGGTTGCTGGCGCTGTTGCTGCTGGGCGCACCGGGACCCACCAGCCGCGCGGCCGACCCGCTGCCTTACACTGTCAGCCTGGCCAGCACCGGCAATGCAACGATCGACCAGGCGCTGCACGACGCCTCGGTCCTGATCTCACTGAACACGACCGCGCCCGTCGGCCCGTTCGCCCTGGTGACCCGCGCCCGCGAGGACGCCGCCCGGTTCGGCGACGTGCTGCACAGCTTCGGCTACTACGACGGCCGCATCGATCTCACGATCGACGGCCGGGTCCTCGACGATCCCGGGCTGACCGACGCGCTGGAGGCGGCGCCCACCACGCCGCCGGCGCAGGTCGCGGTCGGCTTCACGCTGGGCCCGCTGTTCCATCTCGGCACGGTCAACATCACGGGCAGCCTGCCGCTCGGTTTCCCGGCGAATCTCGGCATCCGCACCGGCGACCCGGCGCGCGCGGCCGATGTGCTCGCCGCCGGCGACCACCTGCTGGCGGCGCTGCGGGAGGCCGGCTACGCGATGGCCACCGTCGCGCCGCCCGCCGCCACGCTGCACCCGGCCGAGCAGACGCTCGACGTGGCCTACGCGGTGAACGCGGGGCCGCGGGTCAATCTTGGCCCGATCACCATCAGCGGCCTGAAGACAGTCCACGAGGCCTATGTCCGCAACCGCCTGACCTTGCACCAGGGTGACCGCTACGACCCCGACAAGATCGAGGCCAATCGCGCCGACCTGGCCGGGCTCGGCGTGTTTTCCGAAGTGCGGACGGAAACGGCGAGCCAGCTCGATGCCGCCGGCGAACTGCCGCTGGATTTCGCGGTGACCGAGCGCAAGCCGCACTCCGTCACCTTCGGCCTGTCCTACTCGACCGACCTCGGCGTGACGCCGTCGGTGACGTGGCAGGATCACAACCTGTTCGGCAACGGCGAGCAGCTCAACCTGACCGCCAGCGCCTCGGAGGGCGGCAGTGCCGACACCGGCCTCAGCTATCAGGTCGGCGCGACGTTCATCAAACCGGACTTCCTGGCCCGCGATCAGTCGTTGCAGGTGCAGATCCAGGCGCTGCGCCAGGATTTGCAAGCCTACGACCAGGACGCGCTGCTGGAGAGTGTCTCGATCACCCGGCCGCTCTGGCCCCAATCGATCCCGCATCTGACCGGCAGCGTCGGGCTGTCGGGCGAGCAGGAGTACATCCTGCAGGAGGATGTCGGCCGCAACTACAACCTGGTCGGGGTGCCCCTGACCTTGAAATACGACAGCAGCAACAACCCGTTGGAGCCGACCAAGGGGGTTCGTGCGGCACTGGCGGTGACGCCCACGGAATCGTTGTCCGGCAGCAGCGCGACCTTCGTGATCATGCAGATCTCGGGCGCGACCTATCTGGACCTGACCGGCACCGGCCACAGCGTGGTGGCGCTGCGTGGCCTGCTGGGGCAGATCACCGGCGCGCAGCAGTTCAGCCTGCCGCCGGACCAGCGCTTCTATGCCGGCGGCAGCGCCACGGTGCGCGGCTTTCGCTACCAGTCGGTCGGGCCGCAATTCGCCGACGGCAAACCGACCGGCGGCACCGCAACCGGCGCCGGCTCGGTCGAGCTGCGCCAGCATCTGTTCGGCAACTGGGGGGCCGCCGCATTCATCGATGCCGGCCAGGTCACCGCCGACGGCGCGCCGCTGACCGGGACGTGGCGCATCGGCGCCGGGGCCGGCGTGCGCTACTACACCTCGATCGGGCCGATCCGGGTGGATATTGCCGTGCCCGTGAACCGCGCGCCCGGCGGTGATTCGCTGGAGTTCTACATCGGCCTGGGCGAGGCCTTCTGATGCGGCGGGCGGCAAAGTGGATCGGCGGTGTGCTCGGTGGCGTGGTTCTGCTGCTGGTGGTGCTGCTCGCCGGCGTGGTCGGCGGCAGCGCGACGGGGCCTGGGCGCGCGCTGATCGCGCAGTTGGTGCCCAAGTTCAGCGGCGGGATGGTGCAGGTCAGCGGTTTGTCGGGATGGCTGTTCCGCGACCCGCGGATCGCCCGGATCGAGGTGCGTGATCCGAACGGCGTCTGGCTGACGATCGACGATCTGGCGCTCGACTGGTCCCCGCTGCGGCTGTTGTCGGGCGACGTGGCCGTCCAACGCATCGCCGCGGCGCGCGTGGCGGTGGCGCGGCTTCCGGCCTCGTCGTCGTCATCATCATCATCATCATCATCGGTCGGGTCGTTCAGCCTGCCGGTGCGGGTGCATGTCGCCGCCCTGCATGTCGGGCAGCTCGATCTCGCGGCGCCCGTCGCCGGCCAGGCGGTGGCGCTGTCGGTCGACGGCACGGCGGCAGTCGAGGCCCTCGACCAGGCAACCGCGACGCTGGCGCTGCACCGCCTGGACGGCCCGGGGACCTGCAGTTCCCATTATGGCGAGCGTCCCGCCATTATTTTACCTCTCCCTTCGGGAGAGGTCGGAGCCCGTAGCGCTCCGGGTGAGGGACTTGCCGCCAATCCAATGGATTGTACGTGCCGCGCACCCTCACCCGCCGCTTCGCCGCGACCCACCGGAACAAGTCCGGGGGCAGGCTTTCTCCCAAAGGGAGAGGTAAGTTCACAACGCGACGCCGGCCATAATGAGAACGACTGCCCGGGGACCTACACGCTCGACGCGACCTACGATCCGGCTGGCATCCACGCGACGCTGCATCTGGCCGAGCCCGCGGGCGGCCTGATCGGCAGCCTGGCCGCGCTCCCGGCGATCGGCGCCATCAATGCCGACGCGACGCTCGCCGGGCCGCTCACCGCCGTCGTCACCTCCGTCACCCTGACCGCCGGACAATTGCAGGCGCAGGTGACCGGACAGGTCGATGCCACCGCTCGCACCGCCGACCTGGCGGTGTCGGCGCAGGCGCCGGCGATGGCGCCAAACCCGAACCTGTCCTGGCACGCGATCTCGTTGCGGGGGCGCGTGCACGGGGCGTTCACCAAACCCGACGCCAGCGCCACGTTGCTGGCTGATGGGCTGAGGCTCGGCCAGGCCGCCATCGCCAGCGTCAGCGCGGACCTGACAGGCAATGCCGGCCAGCTCGCACTGAGCGGCGCGCTGAATGGCATCCGCCTGCCGGGCCCGCAGCCCGACGTGCTGGCCGCCGCGCCACTCCGCGTCACCGCCACGATGCGACTGGATGCCGCAAACCGCCCCGCCACCTTCGCCCTCACCCATCCGTTGTTCAGCATCGACGGCACCGCGGTGACCGCAGGCGACCAGAAGGTCGAGGCGCACCTGACCATCCCCGAGGTCGCCCCCCTCGCCGCGGCCGGCGGCATCGCCGTCGCCGGCCGCGTGGCGCTGACATTGAGCGCGGCACGTCACGGCGCGGACACCCAGGTCGCGGCGCAGGGCAGCATCGGCGTCAGCAGTGGACCCGGACCGTCCGCAACACTGCTCGGCGGCGATACAAAGCTCGACCTGCTGGCGACGCTGCACGGCCAGTCGGTCACCGTCGCGCGCCTGAGCATCGACAGCGGCGCATTGTCGGCCGGCATGACCGGCAGCGTGGCGCCCGGCGCGCTCGATCTCGACTGGCAGGTGGCGCTCGCCAACCTCGCCACGCTCACCCCGTCGGTGAGCGGTCCGTTCCACGCAACCGGCACGCTCAGTGGCGCGGCTGATAACCTGACCCTCGTCGCCAACCTGGCCGGCGAGGTCAGTGCCGCCGGCATCGCCCCGGGTGCGGTCAGCGCGCAGGTGTCGCTGACCGGGCTGCCGAACGCAATGTCCGGCCATGTCGACGCCAACGGAATGCTGCTCGGCGCGAAGCTGCAACTGGCGGTGACAGCCGCGCGCCAGGACCAGGGGTTCCGCGTGGCGATCGAGCGGGCCGACTGGAAGAGCCTGCATGCCGACGGAACGCTGGTGACAGTTCCCGGCGCGTTGGTGCCGCAGGGTCAGGTGTCGTTCGCGATGGCGCGGCTGGATGATCTGCAGCCGCTGCTGGGTCCGCTGCTGGGCGGGGCGGCATTGCGCGGCGGTGTCGACGGCAAGCTGGAGTCCTCCGAGTCAGGCGCAACGGCGACGATCACCGCGAGCAATGCGGGGCTGGCAGGCACCGCGACCGTGCAGCGCGCGACGCTCGACGCCAGGGTCAGCGATCCGGTGGCGCACCCGGTGGTGGACGGGCGGCTGACCCTGGACGGCGTCGCCGCGGGCGGCATCGCCGGGTCGGCGCAAATCGATGCCAAGGGACCGTTGGATGCGCTGGCGCTGCGGCTTGGCGCCACCTCGCCTGCACTGGCCGGGGCGCCGGCGAAGCTGGACGCGACGGCAACGGTGGACACTGTCGCCCGTACGGTCTCGATCGCCAGCCTTCAGGCGGATTGGAAGCAGCTACCGATCCGGCTGCTCGCGCCCACGCGGATCAGCTTCGCCGATGGCGTGTCGGTGCAGCGCCTGCGGGTTGGCCTGCGCGAGGCGGTGCTGGAGGCCAACGGCCGCGTCAGCCCCACGCTCGACCTGACCGCCCGTGTGACGGCCCCCGCAAGCCTCGCGGCACTGGTCGATCCGACCTTGGCATTCGACGGCACGCTGGACGCCGCCGCGACCCTGACCGGCACACCCGCCCGGCCCGGCGGCACGGTCCGCGTCACCGCGCGCGGCCTGCGCGCCGCCACCGGCCCGGCCCGCGCGCTGCCCGCCGCCAGTCTGACCGCGACCGCCACGTTGCAAGGCGAGTCCGCGCGGCTCGACGCGCGGGCGAGCGCCGGGACGACGCGGCTCACCGTGACCGGCACCGCGCCGCTGAGCACCAGTGGCGCCCTCGATCTGCACGCCACCGGTGCGGTCGATCTGGCGGTGACCGATCCCGTGCTGACGCCAAACGGTCGGCGCGCCCGCGGCAGGGCGAGCCTGGACGTCACCGTCACCGGCACCCCAACCGCGCCGCGGGTGAATGGCGGGGCCCAATTGGCGGACGGGAGTTTCCGCGACTTCGGCCAGGGGATCGACATCGAGGCGATCAATGCCGCCCTGACCGCCGATGGTGGCACGGTGCGGGTCACAAGATTTGCCGCGAAGGCCGGCCCGGGCACGCTGGAGGCCAGCGGCAGCCTGGACCTGACCGCGCCCAATCGTCCGATCGAGCTGACCCTGACCGCGCACAACGCGCGCCCGCTGGCCAACGATCTGCTGACCGCCGACCTTGACGCCAACCTGACCGTGCGCGGCAATCTGATGCAACGGCTGACCGCCGCCGGCCACGTGTTCGTGCGCCGTGCGGACATCCGCGTTCCGGAGCGTCTGCCGACCAGCGTGCCGATCTTGAATGTGCGCATTGCCGGGACGAAGCCGCCGCCTGCGACGCCAACCGGCGCGGGCGCGCCTGGGCCTGCGGCGGAACCCCATAGGCATCAGGATAGCGGACCGGCCGAGGAAGCTTCTCCCCCTCCCCTTGCGGGAGGGGGTTGGGGGGAGGGGTCGAAGCGCACGGAACGTCGGAGCGATACTGGCACCAACCCCTCCCCCCGCCCCCCTCCCGCAAGGGGAGGGGGAGGACCTTTCAGCCCGCCGCCGCCTTATCCTGATGCCCATGCGGCGGGACCCGACATCGCGCTGGATCTGACGATCGACGCGCCAGAGCAGATCTTCGTGCGCGGCCGGGGGCTCAACGCCGAATTGGGTGGCGAGGTGAAGCTTCAGGGCAGCGCGGCAAACCCGCTGCCGAGCGGTGGCTTCACGCTGCGCCAGGGCGATTTCAGCCTGGCCGGACAGACCCTGACCTTCACCACCGGCGAGGTCAGTTTCAATGGCGGCAGCCTGACCGATCCGTCACTGAACTTCACCGCGACCGTCACCTCGGGCGACGTCATCGCGACCCTGGCGATCACCGGCACCGCGAGCAAGCCGAAGATCACACTGTCCAGCACGCCGCCGCTGCCGCAGGACGAGATACTGTCCTATCTGCTGTATGGCGAGCGCACGGCCTCGCTCGGGCCGTTACAGATCGCGCAGATCGCGGCGACCCTGGCGTCCCTGGCGGGTGCCGGCCCGACGATCACCAATCCGCTCGAAAGCCTGCGCGAGGCGGCCGGGCTGGATCGGCTGACGTTAGGGTCGAGCGGCCTGCAGGCCGGGCGCTACATCGCGCGGAATGTCTATGTGGGTGCGCAGCAGAGCGTGACCGGGACCGGCACGCAGGCGGTGGTCCAGGTCGATCTGGCCAAGGGGCTCAAGCTACAAGCGACGGCAGGGTCCTCGACCGCGCAGACCGCGACAGGCGCCGGCGGCAGCGCCGATGCGGCAAGCGTGGGCATCACGTACCAGTTCGAGTATTGAGCTTATCTTCACCTCGCCCGCGCTTGCGGGGCTTGGGCCGCGAAGAGCGGACCAAGGTCGAGACGCGAAGCGGCAAGGGTGAGGGCACGTGCGGCACGAACCCTCACCCGCGTCGCAAATGCTCCGCGACCTCTCCCGCCATCGCGGGAAAGGTATAAACCAACCGCACCTGCCGTCCGTCCACCCCCAGCGCGATCTTCCCGTGCCGCAGCGCCTGCGCGTCCTCGCCGAACACCCGCAGCCGCCAGCCGTGCAGCGCCGGCACGTCGGGCGAGTCCTCCACCGCCAGCCGCTCGATGTCGTCCGAGCTGGCGACCAGCCGGGCCGCGACATGGTGCTGCTCGCACTTCGCCGCCAGCAACACCTTCAGCAACGCGACCAGCGCCGGTGAGGGCCGCGGGCCGGAGCGCTCGGTCTGCGCCTCCGGCAGCGCCTCGTTCGGCACCTGCTTCGCGGCCTCGATCACCGCCAGCAGCGCCCCGCCCATCGGGCCCTCGACGAAGCCGCGCGACAGGCCGCGCGTGCGGGCGAGCGCCTCGACCGTTGTGGGTGCCGTCGCGGCCAGCTCAAGCAGCACCTCGTCGCGCAGCAGCCGCTGGCGCGGGATGTTGACGCGCTGCGCCTCCAGCTCCCGCCACGCCGCCAGCGCGCGCAGCATGCCGAGATAGCGCCGGCTGGTGCTGCGCGAGCGCAACCGCTGCCACATCGTCTCCGGCACCGCGCGGTAGGTGGCGGGATCGGTCAACACCGCCATCTCTTCGGCGACCCAGGGCAGGCGGTCGTCCTCCTGGAGCCGGGCGCACAGCTTGCGGTAGACCTCGCGCAGGTAGGTGACGTCGTCCGCGGCATAGGCGATCTGCGCCGGCGACAGCGGACGCACCGACCAGTCGCTGAACCGGTGCGCCTTGTCGATCGCACCGCCGGTCAAGCCGCCGACCAGCGCCTCATAGCCCACCTGGTCGCCGAAGCCGGCCACCATTGCCGCCACCTGCGTGTCGAACATCGGGCGCGGCACGTCGCCGAATTTCAGCACGAAGATCTCGATGTCCTGGCGCGCGGCGTGGAACACCTTGGTGACCGCCGGGTCGGCGAGCAGCTCGCCAAGCGGCGCCAGGTCGAGGTCCGGCGCCAGGGCGTCGATCAGCGCGACCTCGTCGTCGCCGCCAAGCTGGACCACGCAGAGCTCCGGCCAGTAGGTGCGCTCGCGGATGAATTCGGTGTCGACGGTGACAAAGGCGAGCTGGCGCAGCCGGCGGCAGGCGGCGTCAAGGTCCTCGGTCGTGGTGATCAGATTGGGGGGCGGAAAGTGATGGCGCGGCGCGCGGGACATGCAACGCTTCTACACGGCGCCTGCCGGGGGCGGAAGACGTTGGGGCGTGCGTTCGTGTGGGTGTTGGCCAGCTGGACCCCGCCGCGGCCGTGGCTATTGCGGCAGGCCGCTCAGGGCGAGGGTGACGACGATGATCGCCGCGGTGATCAGGATCGCGACCAGCGCGGGCTTGAGATGGTTGCGGCCGGAGTCGAAGCTGCCGTCGCCGTGTGAGACGCTCATGTGGTTTGTTCCCCGTCAGGTCTTGGACCGGGCCACCGTGCCCAGGGCCGATGCGGGCTGGCTTTGACGCAGATCAAACCGAATGACGGGCTGACCTATTGGCCCGCTTCGGCCTTGCGCGGCTTGCGCCGGCTGGCGGGCGGCGCCACGCTGGCGGCCAAACATCAGGAGCCTCGCACATGTCCGACGCATCCGAGTACACACCGCCGCAGGTCTGGACCTGGAACAAGGCAAGCGGCGGCCGGTTCGCCAGCATCAACCGCCCGACCGCCGGGGCCACGCACGAGAAGGCGCTCCCGGTCGGCAAGCACCCGTTGCAGCTCTATTCGCTGGGCACGCCGAACGGCGTGAAGGTCACCGTGATGCTGGAGGAGCTGCTGGCCGCTGGTCACAGTGGCGCCGAGTACGACGCCTGGCTGATCCGCATCAACGACGGCGATCAGTTCGGCAGCGGTTTCGTCGCGATCAATCCCAACTCGAAGATCCCGGCGCTGCTGGACCGCAGCGGACCGAAGCCAGTCCGCGTGTTCGAGTCCGGCGCGATGCTGCTGTATCTCGCCGAGAAGTTCGGCGCGTTCCTGCCGACCGAGCCCGCCATGCGCGCGGAGTGCCTGTCGTGGCTGTTCTGGCAGATGGGCAGCGCGCCGTATCTTGGCGGTGGGTTCGGGCATTTCTACGCCTATGCGCCGACCAAGATCGAGTATGCGATCGATCGGTTCACCATGGAGACGAAGCGGTTGCTGGATGTGCTGGACAAGCGGTTGGCGGAGGCCGAGTACCTGGCGGGGGATGTATATACGATTGCCGATATGGCGGCGTGGCCGTGGTACGGCGGGCTGGTGAAGTTCGGGCAGTATGGCGCGGCCGAGTTCCTTTCGGTACAGGAATACAAGCACGTCGTGCGGTGGGCGGACGCGATTTATGCGCGGCCGGCGGTGCGGCGGGGGCGGATGGTCAATCGGGTGCAGGGCGATCCGTCAAGTCAGCTGCATGAGCGGCATGATGCTGGCGATTTCGATACGAAGACGCAGGATAAGCTGGCGGCAGCCGGGTGATTGTGCGGCGAGGGCTGGGTTTTGGGGTGACACCGTAAGGGAATTTTACCACGGAGGACGCGCGGAGGGCCACGGAGGGCCACAGGAGTTGGAGGCGCTCCGACTCCGGTGGCCAACGCGCACTTGTTTTGCTAACGCCTGATGCGAGAATCACCGGTCCCGATATATTCTGCGAGGTCAATGTGGGACGGAAAAGGTGTAGGACGCAATTGCTCGGTATTGTTGTCTCATATCTCCGGAGATCAACGTGATGACACGGATTGTGCCGAGCCAAGTCGTCGAAACAATCGATAGGCTTTTCACGGGGCAATCAAAGGGGGCAGGCACCGCTGCTCTTTCTGTGGAACGTGCCGTTCATTTGTGGGGTATCGTCCTTCTACTTCGACAGCTGCCCAACGAATTGCTGCAGATCAACGCATCAGAATTCGCGGACCTCACTCTTGCCACAGCGGCGATCGAGTTACTCGTATCACGATGGGGTCACACCGACCGGTTGGGTCAAATAACCCCTATTTCCGGCGAGGACGTCATTCATGTCCTGCGACGAGTGCTCGCGAAGTGTCCGGATGAGGCTCCGCCCCCCGGGACGGCGGACCTGCTCTTTATAGCTGATCACAAAACGCGCGAGGCCATGAAGCAAGACATTGGAGCAGCAAACAGCGCACTTCAAAATGCAGAATGGAAAGCAGCTACCATCCTTGGAGGCGCTGCAATCGAAGCGATCCTTCATTGGAAGCTTAGTGAACCGCAAACGCCAGCTTCTCATGTCACGACCGCCAAGCAGAACGCAATCGCTTCTGGCAAATTGCAGGGTTCACCGCCTGCTGACCTCGATCGGTGGGGGCTCAGCGATTTCATCGCGGTAGCGCGGGAGTTGGGCGCCATTGAAGAACAGACGTTCAAACAGGCCGATACGGCGCGTGACTATCGAAACTTCATTCATCCGGGATATGCTGCTCGACGAAGACAAGTCTGCGACCGTGCAACCGCACTCGCGGTCCTTTCTGGCTTGGAGCATGTCATCCGCGACTTCAGTCGGTGATCCTCACGCCTGCTCACCCCAGCCGCCGCGTCGGCAACGGTGGCCCGGGATACCGTCCCAGCTTGGCATTCCAGTACGCCCAGGAGCGCGGATCGATGATGCCCGGCGGCGCGTGGTCGAGCGCCGCGCGCAGATCGTCGCCGGTGAGGAAGCCGCGCAGGATCTTCATGTCCTCGTGCGTCGCCCGCGCCGGTGCATAGGCGACAAAGCGGGCTGTATCGGACAACGCCTCGGCCGGTTCCTCGAACCAGACAAGACGGCGCGCCAGCGCTTCGGTCTCAGGCGTCAGCGGTACCGCCTTCATCGTGCCGCAACCGGATCATTGCCAGCTCCGCGACCCGTTATGGCGATCACCGGCAGATGATCAAGGTCGACATCGTGCGCCCCCCGCCGCCTACTTCCCCTTCGCCGCCAGTTGCGCCCGCAGCGACGCCACCTCGGCGCGCAGCGCGGCGATCTCGCCGGCCGCATCGCTGCCGCTCGACCCGCCCGGCTCCATCTGCCGGTAGAACGGCGTGAAGAAGCTCATCGCCCGTTCCATGATCGCCATGTTCTGCCGCCCGACCTCCTCGATGTTGCCGAACGGGAACAGATTGCCCATGGTCTTCTGCATCGTCGCGCGCATCTGCTCCTGCTGCTGCGCGAACGCCCCCATCGCCTGCTCCAGGTATTTCGGCACCAGCCCCTGCATCTGATCGCCATAAAACCCGATCAACTGGCGCAGGAACGCGGTCGGCAACAGGTTCTGGCCCTGCTTGCCCTCCTCCTCCACGATGATCTGCGTCAGCACGCCGCGCGTGATGTCCTCGCCCGTCTTGGCGTCGTAGACCACGAAATCCCGCCCCTTGCGGACCATGTCGGCAAGGTTGTCGAGCGTGATGTAGCTTGAACTCTCCGTGTTGTACAAGCGTCGATTGGCGTATTTCTTGACCACCACGATCGGTGACTTGTCGACCGTCTTGGCCTCGGCTTCCTTGTGGCCGGCTTCGGACATTCGTCTCTCCCGCACGAATTCGTGCCTACAATGCGGCGTATGCCGCACCTGCGAAAGCCCTATTTGACGTACCGCTCGCTTTCGCCGTTTCGTGCGCCGCGCACCGGGCCTATCGTCCGCCCCGTGCCACGTCTACCCGCCAGGATAGGGGACCAATGAGGAAATGGCCGCGTCTGGAGAGCCGCCGGATCTCGACGCACTGGCACTTGACGCGCTGGCACGCGACTGGATCACGCTGTGGCAGAGCGAGCTGACCGCGATCGCCGCCGACCGCGAGGCGCAGGAGAGCTGGCAGGCGATCCTGGCGTTGTGGGCCGGCGCGGCGGGCGCGATGCTGACGGCCGCACCGCGTTTCGGGCAATCGGGCGCCGGCGCGTTCGCCACCTGGCCGGACGCGTGGTCAGCCCCGGCCAGCCACGCCGAGGCGCACCCACCGCATGAGCCCACGGCCAGACGCGCCGGCACCGCTGCGCCGCCGGGGGCCGCGGCCACTGCTGCTGCACCTGACCCTCGCGATGCTGAGATCGACCGTCTCGCGCGCCATGTCGGTGAGCTCGAATCCCGCCTCGCCGAGCTCGAACCCCGCCTCGCCGACATCGAGCATGGCGTTCGCCGAGGCGGCGGCGGCCATCGCCGCGGCATTGCGGGACCCGACAAACGCCGCCAGCGCCGCTGACGCGTTCCCCAGCGCAGTGGTCGCCGAGACGCTGCGCCAGGACGCCGACCTGATCGCCGGCATCGCCGCCTATCGCCGCTACCCCTATGCCCGCGCGCTGGACGATCCGCCGGCGATCTGGGCCGAGGGCGAGTCGCGCCTGCTGGATTATGGCGGTTTGGGCAGCGGCGGCGTGCCGGCGCTGTTCGTGCCCAGCCTGGTGAACCGCGCTTATGTGCTCGACCTGGCCCCGGGGCACTCGATGCTGCGCTGGCTGGCGGGGCAAGGGGTGCGCCCCCTGCTGCTGGACTGGGGCTGGCCGACCGCGGTGGAGCGCGGCTTCACCCTGACCGACTACGTGGCGGGGCGGCTGGAGCGCGCGATCGCCGCCGCGGCCGGCGCCCCAGGGGTCACGACGCACGGCAAGACGGGCGGCAAGACGGTGCTGATCGGCTACTGCATGGGCGGTACCATCGCCGTCGCCGCGGCCGAGCGGCGGCCGGACCTGCTCGGCGGCCTCGGGCTGCTGGCGGCGCCGTGGGACTTCCACGCCGCCGGCAAGCAGGACGCACAGACGCTAGCCCGCGCGCTGCCGTTGTTCGAGCCGGCATTGGCGTTCAACCAGACCCTGCCGGTCGACCTGCTGCAGGTCCTGTTCGCGATGCTAGACCCGTGGGGCGTGGCGCAGAAGTATCGCGGCTTCGCGCGGCTCGATCCGGAAAGCGATCGGGCGCGGCTGTTCGTGGCGCTGGAGGACTGGCTGAACGACGGTGTGCCGCTGGGTGCGCCGGTGGCACGCGAATGCCTGACCGGCTGGTACGGCGAGAACACGCCGGCACGCGGCGCCTGGCGCATCGCCGGCATGCCGGTCGATCCGGCTGCGATCCGGTTGCCGAGCTTCGTTGCGGCCCCGGCGCGCGACCGCATCGTGCCGCCCGAGAGCGCGCGTCCGCTGGCCCGGCTGATCCCCGGCGCGGTGCTGCATGAGCCGGCGGCCGGGCATATCGGCATGGCCGCCGGCCACACCGCCGAGGCCGTGCTCTGGCGCCCGCTGCGCGACTGGCTGCACAGTCTGGCGTGACATAACATGGTGGACCAAACCCCACGCTCCCGTCATGGCCGGGCCTGTCCCGGCCATCTATCACCGCACCGGCATTGCGTGGATGGCGGAATCAGGAACGGCCATAACGAGAAACCGTAGGTCGGGAGCACACGCATGCGTATCGTATTCATCGGCGTCTCGCACTGGCATGTGCCGTTCTACCTCGATCCATGCCTCGATCTGCCCAACGTCACCGTGGTCGGCGTCAGCGACGACGACATAACGCGAGCGGAACCAATCGCCGCCCAGGCCGGCTGCCAAGCCTTCGCCGACCACCGCGAGATGTGCGCCACACTGCGACCGGACTTCGCCTTCGCGCTCGGCCGGCACTGCGACATGCCGGCGCTCGGCCGCTTCCTGATCAACGCCTGCATCCCCTTCGCGATGGAGAAACCCTGCGGCACCACGCTCGCCGAGGTGCGCGCCCTGGCGACGCTGGCGCGCGCCGCCGACGCCTTCGTTGCGATCCCGTTCGTGTTCCGCCACTGCGCGTTGCTCGACGCGGTGCGCGAGGCAGCCGCCGGCGAGGCGATCCACACCATGAGCTTCAAGTTCGTCGGCGGCCTGGTCGAGCGCTATCGCGAGGCAGGCTGCGCCTGGATGCTGGACCGCGCCACCGCGGGCGGCGGACCATTGATCAATCTTGGCGTGCATTTTCTGGACCTTTGCCGCGTGCTGCTGCCCGGCGCCGCGTTCGAGGTGACCGCCGCGATGATATCGAATGGACAGGCCAGGCTGTCGATCGAGGACCATGCGGTGGTGCTGCTGCAAGGCGGCGGCGCTCGTTGCATGGTCGAGACGGGATACCTGTATCCCGCGCCGCATTCGGTGTTCGACATGCACTACAGCATCCGCACCGCGCGCCATTACTTCGCCGTGCGCGACGCCCACACATTGGAGATCAGCAACGACGACCGCACCCGGCAGGTGCGCACGATGGACCTGATCAACGCGCCGCTCTATCCGACTTTCGTTGCCGACACGTTGCGACGCCTGGAGCACGGCGAAAAGCCGATCGCGGGTCTGGAGGACATGGTCGAGGCGATGCGGCTGGTGCAGGACGCCTACACCCTGTCCCCGTTGGCGTAGTGCGCCGGGCAAGGCGCCAGGCACTCACACCAGGTAGTGTAAAGATCGACGTACTGCCCGGAACATCCTCGGCGTCATGGCCGGCCTTGTCCCCATAGGCATCAGGATAGCGGAGCGGCTGAGGAAGATTCTCCCCCTCCCCTTGCGGGAGGGGGAGGACCTTTCAGCCCGCCGCCGCCTTATCCTGATGCGTATGGGGCTTGTCCCGGCCATCTATCGCGGCACTGGTGGGGCGCGATAGATGGCCGGGACAGCCGCATGGACAAAGGTCCTGCCGCCCCAGCTTTTCCAGAAGTCCCTTGTCGCCATGGACGCTACCGCATCCTCGCTTGACGCGAGCTTCGGCGTTAAAAGCCCCTCCGGCGCTTGCCCAATGGCTCAAAAACAAACGGGGCTCGAAACGATCTTCACGCATGAGAGCCTCCCTGGGGTCACGTCATTGCACGGCCAGCGATCGGCTTCCTGGCGGTAGGATTGCGAAAAGGCGAATCCAGCACGCAGGGACTCCGCAGCCTCGCCATGCAGCCGCTGTCGGAACAAACCACGCCGACTCCTGTGGCTCTCAGTGGCCCTCCGCTCGTCCTCCGTGGTAAACCAACACGCTCGCCACACGCACAATGTCGCATCCGAAAGCTCTACCACCGGCAGGCGCACCGCCGTCGCCCGTGCCACCTCGATCGGCCACCGTCTCGAACGCGGCCTGCCCCTACGCCTCTCACACGGGATACTGCACCGGTGCCTTGCCGTGCGTTGCCACCACCCTCGGATACCGCGCCCTCGGCGCCTTCTCCCCAATCCCCGCCAAGGTCACCGAAAACAACCACTCATCACCGTAATCAAACAAAAACGTCATGCGATGCCGTGGCTTCGGAAACGCCACGGCGACCAAGGTCTTTTCAACGCTCAGCCCGTCGCTTTCGCCATCATCGAGATCGGCAAACGCCTCGTAAAATGGCTGTGTCCGCATCATCGTTGCGCGTGTCTTGCCGCTGTAGAACCCGAACGGATGATCGAAGTCGAAGCCGAACGCACCCACGATCGCCTCCGCCAGGTCGTACAGCGACGCATCGCTGCCGATCTCAATATCGCGATAGACCTTGGCATCATCCGCCATCGCCACACGAAACATGTGCGTCGAACCCCGCGCCATCGCTGCCTCCCTGTCCAACGCCCCACCAATCCCGCCACGTGCTGCGCCGTCAGCGCCAACCCAACAGCCAACGCTCCAGCCGTCCGATCAACCACGCCACCACCAACCCGAGCGCCGACAGCACCACAATCCCCGCCAGCAGATTGCCCGTATCGTACAAATTCCCCGCCGCCAGCACGAACGCGCCAATCCCCCGGTCCGCCCCGATCATTTCCGCAGCCACCAACAGGATGATCGCAATCGAGGCCGTCACGCGAAACCCGCTCAGCAGCGCCGGCAGCGCCCCCGGCAGCACGATCTTGCGCACAATCGCCGCGTGCGAAAGGCCAAAACTCTGCCCCATGCGGATCAGCCCGCGCGGCACATTGTCTACCCCGCCGACCGTCGCAATCACCGTGGGAAAGAACACCCCGAACGCCAAAGTAACGATCTTCGAGCCCTCGCCGATCCCGAACCAGATGATGAACAGCGGCACCAGCGCGATCTTCGGGATCGGAAACAACGCCGAAACGACTGCCATCCCCGGCGACCGCGCGAGCGACCATAGCCCGACCGCCAATCCCACCGCGATGCCGCACACCGTCCCGATCGTCCAGCCGATCGCCAACCGCACCAGCGACGCCGAGAGATGCTTCCACAGCTCGCCGCTGACCGCCAGATCGTACAAAGCAACGGCAATCGTGACCGGCGCCGGCAGGAACAGGCTGTGGATCACCCCCAGCGAATCCCCGACCTGCCACAGCACCACCAGCACGATCAGCGTCGCCGCCCCGGCCAGCGCGCTGTCGCGCGGCGCGAACCCGCCGCCGCGGAACGTTACGCGCCCGTCAACGTGCGCCATAACCAACCTGCCACCGCCCAACCCTTCACCCAAGCGTCTCCCGTTCCGCCGCCGCGGCGTCGTCGCGAATCATCCGCCACAGCTCCGCCTCGACCCGCGCCAGATCGGCGTCGCCCACCTGCCGCCCCGCAACCGGCCGCTCGATGCGCAGCACCGCACGCACCCGCCCCGGCCGACGCGACAGCACAACGATCTGCTGGCCCAGCCGCACTGCCTCCGCCAGGTTGTGCGTCACATACACCGTCGTCGTCCCGGCCCGCGCGATCAGCGCGGCGAACTCGTCCAGCAGCAGATCGCGCGTCTGCGCATCCAGCGCTGACAACGGCTCGTCGAGCAGCAAACACCCCGGACGCACCGCCAGCGCCCGCGCGATGCCGACGCGCTGGCGCATCCCGCCCGACAACTGCCGCGGCCACGCAAGGGCGAAATCGCTCAGCCCGGTGAGCGCCAGCACCTCGGCCACCCGTGCCATTCGTTCCGCCCGCGGCAACCGCGCCTCCAGCACCAGCGAAACGTTATCCGCCACGCTGCGCCACGGCAGCAGCGCGAAGTCCTGGAACACGTAGGTCAGCGGATTGAGGCAATCATCCGCGACCTCGCCTTCACAACGAACCGACCCGCCGCTCGGCGCCAACAGCCCGCCCATGATGCCGAGCAGCGTGGACTTGCCGCAGCCGGACGGGCCGACCAGCACCAAGACCTTGCCCGGTTCCGCGGTCAGCGTGATGTCCTCCAGCACCGCCAGG
>Ga0326727_10009634_pt1 | contig 23583 bp, 20 predicted proteins | sample MB2enrmetagenome_FD_207643 | JGI IMG/M metagenome (GOLD analysis project Ga0326727, IMG submission 207643) | Lab enriched peat soil microbial communities from McLean, Ithaca, NY, United States - MB29MY | ecosystem: Environmental > Terrestrial > Soil > Wetlands > Peat | place: USA: New York... | reverse complement strand
TGGAGCAGTATGAGCAGAAATTCCGAGAGCGAAAATTGTACGCGCTGCAAAAAGCCGCCAAAACAATGGGATTTGAACTCATTCCCAATCAAACACTTCCATCAGGAGTTTCTTAAGAGGCTGAATGAAGGCGAAGGCTTTGAGCTATGACAATACCTGACGGAATGCTTCCGCCGGTTTTTATCATGGCACAGGCGCATGGACAAATGCTGTCTATGTGAAGTAATGAAAGGCTCGCTTTTCGGGGATCAGGGTTCCGGAAATTCAGGCAGGGGCGGTGTTGCGCCTTCGCAGGCGCAGACATGCCGAGCCACCTGGTTGGCCTGGCGATTGACGGCCTGGAGAGGTTTGCCCGCCAGCAGACCCAGGGCCAGCGCCGCCGTGAAGGCGTCGCCCGCGCCGACCGTGTCCTTGACAACGACGGGTTCGCCGGGGTCTTCCGCCCATTGTCCTTCGCAATAGAGCAGGCTGCCGCGCTCGCCGCGGGTCACGCAGACGAGGCGTTGGGCGCGCTGCCGCGCCACCTCCTCCATCTGGCGGCGCGGGCTCCCGCGCAGACCGAGCATCTCCGCCAGCACGGGCAGTTCGGACTCGTTGCATTTGAGGACATTGGCCAGGCGCAATGAGGTTTCAATGATGTCCCGCGAATAGTAATGCTGGCGCAGGTTCAGGTCCAAAATGCGCAGCGCGCCGGGGCGGGCGGCGGTGAGAAGCGCCTGGATGGTGCTCCGTGCCGGATCGCGGCGCTGGGCGAGCGTGCCGAAAGACACCGCGTCCGCTTCGGCCACGGCGGCGAGGGCGGATTGGTCCAGGGCCAGATGGTCCCAAGCCACGTCCTCGTGGATGGTGAAGCGCGGCTGGCCCTGGGCCGAAAGCTCCACGCTCACCGTCCCTGTGGGGGCGGTCGGATCGAGTTGAATGTCGTCGGTGGAGAGGCCAATAGCTTGCAGCCGTTGCAGGATTTCCCGACCCGGCTGATCGCGGCCGACGCGCGAGATGACGCGGGCGCGGGCGCCCAAGGCGTGGGCGTGACAGGCGAAGTTGGCCGGCGCGCCCCCCAGTTGTTTGCCGGAGGGCAACAAGTCCCAGAGAATTTCTCCAAGGCCAATGACATTGAAACTCATGCGACTGCTGGGACAAGATATGTAAAGGAATGACCAACCGATGGCCAGCAGTTTGCCGCGCCCCGCGCGATTATCAGACATGGGTATCCGCGTGATAATTACCCTGGCCGTTGGGCTGTTGGGGACGGGTTGCCTGGCGGCTTCCGAAATCAAGAACAGCGATTGTCTGGATTGTCACGGCGACAAAAGCCTGACATCCACCAACGCCGCCGGTGTCGTCCACTCGCTCTTTGCCGACGCCGCGCTGCTGGCCGGCTCGGCCCATGCCAAAACCACCTGCGCCAGTTGCCACGCCGACCTGACCGCCAAACATCCCGACGACAACGTCGCGGCGCAGCCGGTCAACTGCTCGCGCTGCCACGAGAAGGAGTCGCTTTCTTACGGCACCAGCGTGCATGGCCAGGCGCGCATTGCCCGGGTCCGCAACGGGGCCCATGCCGCGCCGCAGTGCATCGATTGCCACGGCACACACGGCATGCTGGCCCCGGGCTTGGCGGCGTCGCCGCTTTATCCAGGCAACCTGGCCAAAACCTGCGGCCAATGCCATGAAGGGGAGTCCCGCGACGTGATGGAAAGTGTCCACGGCCAGGCCCTGGCTGCCGGGCGCCGCGACGCGCCCACTTGCAGCGATTGTCATTCGGAACACAAAATCCGCGCGCTCAAGAACAGCTCCTCCCTGGCGATTTCGCAGGACACTTGCGGCAAGTGCCACGCCTCGGAGCGGCTCAACACCAAGTATAACCTGCCGGCCGACCGCGTGAAAACCTTCTTTGCCAGCTATCACGGGCTGGCGGCGCAATACGGTTCGACGCGAGCCGCCAATTGCGCCAGTTGCCACGGGGTGCATCGCATCCTTGCGTCCACGGACCCGCGCTCGACCATTTACATGACGAACCTGACCGCCACATGCGGAAAATGCCACCCCGGGGCCAGCGCCAAATTCGCCCAAGGCAAGGTCCACGTGGACGTGGCCGCCGCAACCGCCGGTGGCAACCTGGGGGAGCGAATCAATTGGTGGGTGCGCAGATTATACCTGGGATTGATCTGCGTCGTGATCGGCTTGATGGCGGCGCACAACGCGCTGATGTTGGGGCGCAAAGCCGCCGCGCGGGCGCAACGCCAGGGCGGCACGGTGTTGCGCATGGATTTTTCGCAGCGCGCCCAACATTTCGTGCTGGCGTTGAGCTTCATTATTTTGGCCTTGACGGGGTTTGCGTTGAAATTCCCTGATTCCTGGATCGCAATGCTGTTGGGGTCCGACGAGGGCATCCGCCGCTGGGGGCATCGGATTGCCGGCGTTGTTTTGTTGCTGACAGGGGTGTACCATGTCGGCTATGTTTTGGCGACTCGACGAGGCCGAAGCCTGATCAAGGATATGATGCCCAGCGCAAAAGATGTTCGGGACGTGGCGGACAATGCCCGCTACTTGACCGGTTTGGCCCGGACACGGCCAAAATTGGGGCGGTTCGGCTATGCCGAGAAGATGGAATACTGGGCGGTGGTGTGGGGGACCGTCATCATGGGGGCGACCGGCTTGATGATCTGGTTCAAGCTCGGCACCACCCATTGGCTGCCACGCTGGTCCATTGATGTGGCCACCACCGTTCACTATTACGAGGCCGTACTGGCCTGTCTGGCCATCGTGGTCTGGCATTTTTACGACGTGATATTTGATCCGGATGTCTATCCTTTAAACCGCGCCTGCCTGGATGGCCAGGTTCCGGCGCAATGGTATGCCAACGAACATTCTCTGGACGACCACGCCGCCAACGGATCGGCCGCACAACCACAAAGCCCTTTGTTCATTGCTATGAAAAGAAAAACCAATCCCTCAAGCACCACCATCCCTGTCATCAAATTCCAAGCCGGGGACCGCGCCGCCTGGCTGCTGGGCGGCGACGCCCAATGCTCGACATTGCCCGTTCCGGCAAAGGAACCCTGCCGCCTGGTCTTGCTCGGCGCGCCCGGCGTGGGCAAGGGCACCCAGGCCGATCTGCTCCATTATTGGTCCGGCGCCTGCCACCTTTCCACCGGCGACATCTTCCGCGCCGCCAAAAGCCTGCCGCCTGCGGAATTGAGTCCCGCCATGAAGGACGCCTTCGGTTACATGGCGCGCGGGGAATTGGTGCCCGACGAAACGGTGGTGGCGCTGGTGAGCGAGCGCATCGGCTGCCTGCGCTGCCTCGGCGGCTATCTGCTGGACGGCTTCCCGCGCACCGTGGCCCAGGCCGAATCGTTGGCGGAACTGCTCAGGAAGGAGAATCTCCCCCTCACCGGCGTCATTGATTACGAGTTGCCCATCGAGACCATCGTCGAACGCCTGGCCGGGCGGCGTGTTTGCTCCAGTTGCAAGGGCATCACCAATGTCAGCGGCAAAACGGCCGCGCCGCAAATCTGCCCCCACTGCGGCGGCAAACTCATCCAGCGCGAGGACGATCGCCCCGAAGCCATCCGCGTCCGGATGGAGGCCTATCGCCGCAGCACTGAGCCGCTCATCGAATTCTACCGCCAGCGCGGGCTGCTGGTGAGCATTTCCGCCGAAGGCGCCCCGGAGGAAATTTTGCAGCGCACCGTGGAGGCCCTGACCCAGCGCCGCCAGGAAAGACCTTTCAACAAGCACTAAGGACGCGCGGGTGAAACGCCATGTTCCTGCTTAAGTACTTTACAGCCATGCACCCGCCATCGTTGTTCCTGGGAATTTCCTTTTTCCTGCCCGCCCTCCTGGCCACGGCCCAAATCACGAATCTTCCGTTGGCGCCGACGCGCACGGAGGGGAGCAATCTGTGGTTTGATCTCCGGCAGCTCAACGTCGAGGGGCGCGGCTGGAATGACACCCGGGATTTTTATGATCGTTTGCCGGCCCGGGCCGAGAAGGTGGTGCGCAAACCGGTGTGGGATTTGAGCCGCAATTCCGCCGGGCTCTGCGCCCGCTTCGTGACGGACGCGACGACGCTGCGCGCCCGGTGGGCGTTGACCGATCCATGGCTGTATTTGCCGAATATGACGGCCATCGGCAAAAGCGGGCTTGATTTGTATGTGAAGATGGAGACCGGCTGGCGCTGGCTGGCCGTCGGCACCCCGGAAAAACAAACCAACAACGTGGCGCTGGTGAAGGACCTTTTGCCGGGAAAACGCGAGTACCTGCTTTACCTGCCGCTGTTAAACGGCACGAAATTTGTCGAGCTGGGCCTGCCGCAGGGCGCCGTTTTGGAGAAGGCGGGTCCCTGGGGGCCGGGCGAGCGCAAACCCATTGTCTTCTACGGCACTTCCATCGTGCAGGGCATTTCCGCTTCCCGCCCCGGCATGGTCCACTGCGCCATATTGGGACGGCGCTTTAACTGGCCGACCCTCAACCTGGGATTCTCCGGCAATGGAAAGATGGAGCCGGAAATGGCCGACTTGCTCGCCGAACTGGATCCGTCCGTTTATGTTCTTGACTGCCTGCCCAACATGGTCGCGGATGAAATCACCGGGCGCGTCGAGCCTTGCGTGCGCAAACTGCGCGCCGCCCATCCCGACACCCCCATCGTGCTGGCGGAGGACCGCACCATGCAGGATTCCTATCTCATCACCGGCCGCATGGAATACTACCATCTGAAGGACCGGGCGGCCCTCAAAGCGGCCTTCGACCGCCTGCAAAAGGCCGGGTTCACCCACCTCTACTACATCCCCGGCGAACATCTTTTGGGCGACGACGGCGAGGCCACGGTGGACTCGTCGCATCCGACCGACCTGGGATTCGCGCGGCAGTCCGAGGTTTTTGCCCAGGTGCTGGCCCCGTTGCTGACGGCGGGCCGTTGAAGGGGCGCCGGCTGCCGGGGCGTGGCCCGGGCGCTGGGGCGGTTCTTGCCGCAGCCGACTAACCATAAATGGCGGTCCATGTGCGCAAAAAATGTCTATAGTTTGCCAATTGAGGTCAGGCTTCCTTTGGCGTTAAATTCTACCCTGTTGTCATGCAGGATTTACTGGCGGATGAAATCAAACGAAGGGCGTGTGGCGTTGAGGCGCTTGCGTCTGCGCAGAAGGGTCTGATTTGCCGGCAACGGATGTTGCGCGCCTTGCAATGCGCCGCGGTGGACCGTCCGCCGGTGTGGCTGATGCGCCAGGCCGGGCGCTGCCTCCCGGAATACCGCGCCCTGAGGGAGAAACACTCCTTCCGTGAATTGATCCGAACCCCGGAACTGGCGGCCGAAGTCACGTTGCAACCGGTGCGCCGCTTCAAATTCGACGCCGCCATTATTTTCAGCGACATCCTGGTGGTGCCGGAAGCGTTGGGCCAGGGATTCAATTTCCGCGACACCGGCGGGGTGGAAATGGATTACGTCTTGCGGGAGCGGAATGATCTTCGGCGGCTCAATACGCAAGAGGTCGCGGATCGCCTCCAATATGTGGGCGGGGCCATCCGGTGTGTCAAAGCGGAGCTGGGCGACGGCACGGCTTTGCTGGGCTTTGCCGGGTCGCCCTGGACGCTGGCCAGCTTCATGCTGGAAGGCGGCAGCGCGCGGGCGCAGAGCAAGGCCCTGCAACTGTTCCGGCGCGACCGCGGGCTGTTGGATTCATTGTTGGAGGAATTGACGCGGGCGGTCATCCAGTTTCTGCAATTGCAAATCGCCGCCGGGGTGGATGCCATCCAAATATTTGACAGCTTGGGCGGGGCGCCGGCGGCGGAGGAGTTCGAGGAGGCCTCGGGGCAGTGGATGAGAACGATTGTGGCCGCCCTGGAGGGACGGGTGCCGGTGATTGTTTATGCCAGGGGGGCGCGCGATTGGAAGTCGCTGATCCGGACGGGGGCGCAGGCCATTGGAATAGATCACGAGATTGACCTGGCTGAGGCGAGGCGGCAACTGCCCCCGACCATAGCCATCCAGGGCAACCTGGCGCCGGGCCTTTTGGCCGGCGCGGAACCGCAGGAGGTGGCGGCGCAAACCAGGCGTTTGCTGGAATTGATGCGCGGCCGTCCCGGATACATTTTCAATCTCGGCCACGGCGTGCCGCCCGACGCCAAAATGGAGAACCTTGAAGCACTGGCCGGCGCGGTGCAGAACTTCACATGAGCCAATTCAAGGTCGATCTCGAGTTGATTCAGAAGCACAACGTGCCGGGGCCGCGTTACACGTCCTATCCGCCCGCTCCGCAGTTTACGGACCGGGTCACCTGGCCGGAGGTGGCGGCCCGGATTGCCCAGGCGCAGTCGCCCGGGCGCGGCCTTTCCCTTTATTTCCACATCCCGTTTTGCGAGTCGCTTTGCTGGTATTGCGGCTGCACCACGGTCATCACGACGCAACGGGAAAAAGGCGCGCTTTATCTCCAATACCTGGACCGGGAGATGGCGCGGATGAGCGGGCACATCAATCCGCAGCGGGAGGTGGCGCAATTGCACTGGGGGGGCGGCACGCCGACCTTCCTGTCCCCCGACGAGATCCGCCGGCTCGGCCAGTCCATCCGCCGGCATTTCAAGCTGGGGGCCGGGATGGAAGCGGGGGTGGAGATTGACCCGCGGCGGCTGACGCGCGATCACATCGCGGCCCTGCGGGAGGTGGGATTCAACCGGGCGTCGATAGGCGTGCAGGATTTCAACTTGACAGTGCAAAGGGCCGCGCACCGCATCCAGCCGCGGGAGCAGACCGAACAAGCCATGGAATGGGCGCGGGCCGAGGGTTTCCAATCCATCAACCTGGATTTGATTTACGGTCTGCCGTACCAGACGGCCCAAACATTCGAGGCCACACTGGACGAGGTCATCAAGCTGGGGCCTGACCGCCTGGCGGTGTTCAGCTATGCGCATGTGCCGTGGATGAAGCCGGCGCAAAAGATTCTGGAGCAGGCGCTGCCCAGCGCCGAGACCAAGCTGGGCCTTTTGAAACTCGTCATCGAGAGGCTGACGCAGGACGACCAGTACGTCTATATCGGCATGGACCACTTTGCGCGGCCGAGCGACGAGCTGGCCGTGGCGCAACGGCAGCGGACCTTGCAGCGGAATTTCCAGGGATACAGCACCAAAGGCGGCGCGGACATCCACGCTTTCGGGATGTCCGCCATTTCGCAGGCCGACGGCGTCTATTGGCAAAACCACAAGGAATTGCCGGAATACTACAAGGCCCTGGACGCCGGCGGGGAACCGTTTGCCAAAGGCTACATCCTGACCGAGGACGATAAGATTCGCCGCCACACGATCATGCGATTGATGTGCGACATGAGCCTGGACTTTGCGGCGCTTTCCAAGGATTTGGGCGTCGATTTTGCCCGCTATTTCCAGGCCGAAGTGGATTCCATGACGGACCTGGAGAAGGACGGCCTGGTGCGGCGGGAGGCCAACGGTCTGGTGGTGAGCGAGGTGGGGCGGCTGTTCATTCGCAACATTGCCATGCGCTTTGATCGCTATTTGCCGGCGGCCAAGGAACGGCGTTTTTCCAGAACGATATGAAACCGGTTGCCATCATCGGAGGCGGCATCACGGGGTTGACCGCCGCGTTTTATCTGAGGCAGCACGGCATCCCCGTGCGCGTCTTTGAAGCGGCGGACCGCGTGGGCGGCGTCATCCAATCCGCGCGCCACGGCGGCTACCTGGCTGAATTTGGCCCCAACAGCATCCTGGAGACTTCTCCGGTCATCTCCGGCCTGGTGCGCGACCTGGGGTTGGAATCGCGCCGGGTTTATTCCGATGCGGGGGCGGAAAATCGCTACGTGGTGCGCGACAAAGAGCCGGTGGCCATTCCGGTTTCAGCGGCGGGGTTTCTGACGACGCCCCTGTTTTCGGTTGCGGCCAAGCTGCGGGTGTTGGCCGAGCCGTTTATCGGGCGGGCGCCGCCGGGGTTGGAAGAGTCGATAGCGCAATTTGTGCAACGGCGGCTCGGTCAGGAGTTTCTCGATTACGCCATCGACCCCTTGGTGGCGGGGATTTACGCCGGGAGGCCGCAGCAGCTTTCCGTGTCGCAGGCCTTTCCCAAACTCTACGCGCTGGAGCAACGCTATCGTTCGCTTTTCCTGGGGCAACTCCTGGGAGCGCCGGCGCGGCGGCGCAGCGGCGAGGTTTCCAAGCAGAACGCGAAGAAGTTTTCGTTTGACAACGGGCTGCAGGTGCTGATCGACGGGCTGCAAGCGCAACTGAAGGGCGACATTCAAACCGCCGCGCCCGTGCGTTGTTTGCGGCGCCTGGAGGGGGAATGGCTGGTTGAATTGGAAGCCGGCCGCCCGGCGGAGTGCCGCGCGGTGCTCCTGGCGCTGCCCAGCTACCGGATGGCTTCCCTGGAGATTGCCACCGAGCCGGCAGTGCAAGTGGCGTCGCTGGGCGAAGTCTATTATCCGCCCGTGGCCTCGGTGGTGTTGGGCTTCCGCCGCGAAGAGGTGGCCCATCCGCTGGACGGATTCGGCATGTTGATTCCGGAGAAGGAAGGCTTCAACATCCTGGGGTCGCTTTTCTCCTCGTCGCTCTTTCCGCATCGCGCTCCGCCCGGCGAGGTGACGATTACCAGTTACATCGGCGGGGCGCGCCAGCCGCTCCTGGCCTTGGGGGCGCCGGACGTGTTGACGGAACTGACTCTGAAGGATTTGGCGACGATCTTGGGCGCGCGGGGCCGGCCGACTTTTCAGCACGTGGCCGTCTATCGCCAGGCCATTCCGCAGTACAACCTGGGCTTTGGCAAATACCGGGCGCTGATGGCTGAGATGGAGGAAAAGGCGCCGGGGTTGTTTGTGGCCGGACACGCCCGGGACGGCGTGTCGTTGGGCGATTCCATCGTTTCCGGCCACAAGGCGGCTGGAAGGATCGAATCATTCCTGGCCTTGGAGCAACGGCGCGGCAATGCCCAGGCGCAGGCGGTTTCCGCATGAACACGAAAGCCGTTCTTCTGGTGAATCTGGGATCGCCTGATTCCACGTCCGTCGAGGATGTGCGGGCCTATTTGCGCGAGTTTCTCATGGATGGCCGCGTCCTGGACGCGCCTTATCTGGTGCGCTGGTGCATCGTCCATCTGACGATTTTGCCGACGCGCCCGTCGCTCTCGGCCGAAGCCTATGAGAAAATCTGGACGCCGGAAGGCTCGCCACTGGTCGTGACCAGCCGGAAGGTGCGCCAGGCGTTGCAGGACCGCTCCGGAGTCAGAGTGGAGCTGGCCATGCGGTATCGGAATCCCTCCATCGCCGAGGCCATCGGCAGGCTGCGCGGCGAAGGCATCCGCGAGTTGCTGCTCATCCCGCTTTTCCCGCACTACGCCATGTCCAGTTATGAAACGGCCGTGGAGCGGGTGCGGGAGGTGATGGCGGAGCAGGCGCCGGACATGGCCCTGACCATTGTGCCGCCCTATTACGATCATCCTGGTTATATCCGCGCCTTGACGGCCACGGCCGCCGGGTATCTGAGCCGGGGCTACGACCATCTGCTCTTCAGTTTTCACGGCATCCCGGAGAGGCACTTGCGCAAGGCCGATCCCACCGGCCGCCATTGCTTGAGCTCGCGGGATTGCTGCGAGGGGGGCAGCCTGGCCCTGAAGACCTGCTATCGCGCGCAATGTTTCAAGACCGTGGACGCCTTCGCGCGAATGGCCGCCATCCCGGAATCCAAGTATTCAGTCGCCTTCCAATCCCGCTTGGGCCGCGAGCCATGGCTCAAACCCTATACGGACCAGGTCCTGGAAGGATTGGCCCGGTCCGGCGTCAGAAAATTGCTGGTCGTTTGCCCGTCCTTCGTCTCGGATTGCCTGGAAACCCTTGAAGAAATCGGGATGCGGGGCCGAAAGGTATTCCTGGACGCCGGCGGCGCGGAGTTCGATCTGGCGCCCTGCTTGAACGAGCATCCATTGTGGCTGGATTTCCTGGAGAAATTGGTTCGCGAGTTTGCGGGCGGGAGCGGGAAAGAGACTGTTGTGGCGGGCCATTCGCCATGCCAGGCTTGATGACAAACACTGCCGAGTACACTGACCCCCGGCTGGACGCTCCGCTCCAGGGTTCCGAAGCGGATAGACTTGACAGTGGATGCTTCCACTGCGGCACGCCGTTGCGGGGCAGCGTCTTCATACGCCGGGACAAATCCTTTTGTTGCGCGGGCTGTCTGGCCGTCTTCGAGCTGCTGACCGAAAACGGGCTGGGCGATTTTTACAGGTTCGGCAAGGCGGCGGGGGTGCGGGCCAAGGCCGCGCCGAAGGCGGAGGAATTCGGATATTTGGACGAGCCGGCGCTGCGGCGGCAGTTGGTGGATTATGCCGACGCGCGGCAGACGCGCGCCACCTTCCGCGTCCCCTCGGTGCATTGCATTGCGTGTGTCTGGTTGCTGGAGAATCTGTACCGGCTCAACCCGGGCATCGGCTATTGCCGGGTGAATTTTCCGCGCAAGGAAGTTCTGGTCACGTTTGAAAACTCCAAGGTCAAGCTGAGCGAAGTGGCGGCCTTGCTCGCCGCGCTCGGTTACGAGCCGCAGTTTGACTTTGCCGACGCGGCAGGACGGCGGCGCGCCCCGGTATCGCGGCGGCTTTGGCTGCAACTTGGCGTGGCCGGGTTCGCTTTTGGCAACATCATGCTCTTCAGCATCTCCTCGTATCTTGGGCTGGATGCCTTCAGCGGGCCGGCGTTGAGGAAGCTCTTCGGCTGGATCAGCCTGGCGCTGGCGCTGCCGGCCCTGGCTTACAGCGGGGCCGACTATTGGCGGGCGGCCTGGCTGGCCGTGCGCAAGCGCGTGTTCACCATCGATGTGCCCATTGCGGCGGGGCTTGCCGCGCTGGCGGCCTGGAGCGCCGCGGAAGTCCTGACGGGCCGCGGTCCGGGTTACTTTGATTCGCTGGCCGGTTTGCTGTTTTTCCTGCTTTGCGGCCGGTGGTTTCAGCAAAAGACCTACGACGGGCTGGCGTTTGACCGCGACTACAAGTCGTTCTTCCCGCTGTCCGTGGCGCGGCGGAACGGGCGGCAGGAAGAGCGCATCGCGCTTTGCCAGTTGCAGGCCGGAGACCGGCTGGTGATCCGCAACGGCGAATTGGTCCCCGCGGACGCCCGTTTGATCTCCGGGCCGGCGATGATTGACTACAGCTTTGTCACGGGCGAATCGGAGCCGGTGGAGAAGATCGCGGGCGATCATGTCTATGCCGGCGGCAGGCAAATGGGCGGGGCCATTGAAGTCCAGACGGTCAAGGAAGTGTCCCAGAGTTATCTGACCTCGCTGTGGAACCAGGACCTGAAGGAAAGGGAATCCTCCCTGGAGACACTGACCAATCGTTACAGCCGGCGCTTCACCAAGATGGTCCTGGCGGTGGCGGCCGGGGCGGCTCTTTTCTGGTCGTTGCGCGATGCCAGCCGCGCCCTGGGCGCGTTCGTGTCGGTCTTGATCGTGGCGTGCCCCTGCGCCCTGGCCCTGGCCGCGCCGTTTACACTCGGCACCGCGCAACGCATCCTGGCGCGGCGGAAAATCTTCCTGAAGAATTCTTCCGTGATCGAGGCGCTGGCCCGGGTCGATACGGTGGTCTTCGACAAGACCGGCACGCTGACCGCTTGCGGCGCCGGTTCGATTGCCTTCCGGGGCCGGCCTCTGCAAGAGGAGGAGGAAGGTTGGGTCCGTTCCCTGGCGGCACATTCCACTCATCCCCACGCGGCGCGGATTGCCAAGGTGATCGGGGGAAAACATGCGTCCCAGCCGGTGCGGTCGTTTTTTGAAACGCCCGGCTGCGGCATCGAAGGCATTGTCGCCGGGCACGAGGTTTGGCTGGGCTCGGCCGCGTGGATGGAGTCCCGCGACGTGGCGGTTCCGGCCCCGGCGACAACCTCCGGCAGCGTCGTTCACATCGCCATGGATGGGGCGTATCGGGGTTGCTACACGCTGGCCGGCGCGTTACGGGCCGGGGCGGAGGAAACCATCCGCCGACTCTCGGCGGACTACGAGCTGGCGCTGTTGAGCGGCGACAATGAGCGGGAGCGGGAGCGGTTTCTCGAACTGTTTGGCCGGTCCAGCCCTGTGCATTTCAACCAAAGCCCGTTGAACAAAATGGACTTTATCCGCCGGCTGCAAGCCCCCGGCCGGACGGTCATGATGGTGGGCGACGGAATCAACGACGCGGGCGCGCTGAAACAAAGCGACGTGGGAGTGGCCGTGGTGGAGAGCATCGGCGCCTTCTCGCCGGCCAGTGATATCATCATGTCAGCGGACATGGTGCCGCGCCTGCATGAGGCGCTGCGATTCGCCCGGTCCTCCGTGCGGGTGGTGCGGCTCAGCCTTGTGATTTCCGCCCTCTACAACGTCGTCGGCATCAGCATCGCGGCGCGCGGACTGTTGACGCCGGTCATCTGCGCCATCCTCATGCCGCTCAGCTCGGTGACGGTCGTGGGCGTCGCCTGCGGCCTGACGACGCGGCTGGGCAGGCGGCTGGGTGGGGAAGCGATGCCGAAGGGGGAGGCCAGGCCATGATCGTCATTTTGCTTTTAATTCCTTTAAGCATCATGATTGCCGCCATTTTTCTGCTGGCCTTCATCTGGGCGGTGCGGTCGGGACAGTACGAAGACACGAGCACGCCTTCCATGCGCCTGCTCCTGGAGGAGAACAACACCAAGAAAGATAAGAAAGAAAACGAATGACGACTTCCGACACGATCCACCCCGAACTGCGGCATCAACAAGCCCGCGCCGATGCCGTGGAAACATTCCGCTACGACAACGGAATTGTCCGCGCCTTCGCCATCGCCACCGTCTTGTGGGGCATCGTGGGCATGACGGCCGGTTTGCTGTGCGCGGTGCAGCTCTTTTTCCCGGCGGCGAACCTGGACCTGCAATTCGTCACCTTCGGCCGCCTGCGGCCCGTGCATACCAATGCCGTGATCTTTGCCTTTGTGGGCAACGGCATGTTTATGGGCATTTATTACTCGCTGCAAAGGCTGTGCAAGGCCCGCATGTTCAGCGACACCTTGAGCTGGCTGAACTTCTGGGGGTGGAACGCGATCATTGTCTCCGCCGCCATCACCCTGCCGCTGGGCTTCACCACCAGCAAGGAATACGCGGAGCTGGAATGGCCGATCAAAACAGCCATCGCGGTCATCTGGGTGGCGTTTGTCATCAACCTGCTGGGCACCATCATGAAGCGGCGGGAGAAGCACATTTACGTGGCGATTTGGTTTTATATTGCCACGGCCCTGACGGTGGCGATTCTGCACATCGTGAACGGCCTGGAAGTGCCGGTGACGATGTGGAAGGGCTACTCGATCTACGCCGGCGTGCAGGACGCCTTGGTGCAATGGTGGTATGGCCACAACGCCGTGGCCTTCTTCCTCACCACCCCCTATCTGGGCTTGATGTATTACTACCTGCCCAAGGCGGCCAACCGCCCCATCTACTCCTACCGGCTTTCCATCATCCATTTTTGGGCGCTGATCTTCATTTATATTTGGGCGGGCCCCCATCATCTTCTGTACACGGCGCTGCCAGACTGGGCGCAATCCCTCGGCATGGTCTTCTCCATCATGCTCATCGCGCCGTCCTGGGGCGGCATGTTGAACGGGCTGCTCACTCTGCGGGGCGCCTGGGATAAAGTCCGCCAGGACCCCGTGCTCAAATTCATGGTGGCCGCCGTCACCGCCTACGGCATGGCCACCTTGGAAGGACCCGCCCTGGCTGTCAAAACCGTCAATTCCCTCTCGCACTACACCGACTGGACCATCGCCCACGTGCATACCGGCGCGCTGGGCTGGAACGGATTGTTGACTTTCGGCGTTCTTTACTGGCTGTTCCCGCGCCTGTACCGCACGCAACTCTGGTCCACCAAACTGGCCAACTACCATTTCTGGATCGCGCTGCTGGGCATGGTGTTTTACGTCATCCCCATGTACATCGCCGGCATCACCGAAGGCATGATGTGGAAGCAATTCACCAAGGAAGGGTTCCTGCAGTATCCCAATTTCCTGGAGACGGTGCGGCAGATCATTCCGTTCTACCAGCTTCGCGCCGTGGGGGGCACGCTCTACATTGGCGGCGCCTGGCTCATGGCATACAACCTGTGGAGGACGGCGCGGGCCGGGGCGTTTGCGCCCGAGGAGGAGGTGCAGGCCGTTTCCTATCGCTCGCAGCCCGGCGCGGCCGGCGAAGCGGCCTTCACGCACCGCTGGCTGGAGTCCAAGCCCATGCTCCTGACCGGCGCCGCGCTCGTCGCCGTGCTCATCGGCGGCATGATCGAGATCATTCCCATGATTGTTGTCAAGGAGAACGTGCCCACCATTTCCAGCGTCAGACCTTACACCGCCCTGGAACTTCTGGGCCGGGACCTCTACATCCGGGAAGGGTGCCTGGCTTGCCACTCGCAAATGATCCGCCCCTTCCGTTCCGAAACGGAGCGCTACGGCGAATATTCCAAAGCCGGGGAATTTGTTTATGACCATCCCTTCCTCTGGGGTTCCAAACGCATCGGCCCGGATTTGCACCGCGTGGGCGGCAAGTATCCCGAGGCGTGGCATTACAACCATCTGGACGATCCGCGCTCCACCTCGCCCGGCTCCATCATGCCGCGCTACTTGTGGCTGCTGACGCAAAAGCTCGACACCACCTCGCTGCCCGCGCGCATCAGCGCCTTGCGGCGAGTAGGCGTTCCTTATCCGCCGGGATACGAAAACAAGGCGCTGGAGGATTTGAACCAGCAGGCGGCAAAAGTCGTGGCCAATCTCAAGACCGGCCAGGTCAAGGCGCAGCCCGACCGGGAAATCATCGCCGTGATCGCCTATTTGCAACGGCTGGGCACGGACATCAAACTGGCCCCCAAGACAACGGCGGACAGCGGGACCGGCCTGCGCGCCAGCAACTGAGGCCAATCCCATGCGCCAATTCATCGACAAACTCGGCGGCATCGAAGCTTTCGGCATCTTCTCCATCTGCTTTTTTGTGGTGGTTTTCACGGGCTCGATGGCGCTGGCTTTCTGCCTGAAGAAGCCGTTTCTAAAGAACATGAGCCGCCTGCCGCTGGAAGAGGAAGGTTCCCCGGCCAAGGATGCAAACTCCAACCCGCCATGAACGACCCCTACGATCCCTTCAAAGACCCCTTGCTGCTCGACCACGACGCCGATGGCATTCGTGAATTGGACAACACCCTGCCGCGATGGTGGGTCTGGCTCTTCAACCTCTCCATCCTCTTCGCCGTCCTCTACCTGGGCTATTACCATGTCTTTCGCCTCGGCGATTTGCAGGCCGCCCAGTATGTCCGGGAAAGCAAGCTGGGTGACGCCATGAAGACCGCCGCCCTCAAGGAGTTTGAAGACTCCCTGCCCACCTTGACGCCCTCCCAGGACCAGGCCATCCGCGAGCGCGGCCATGGCATTTTCCTGCATAATTGCGCCCCCTGCCACCGCAAGGATGGCGGCGGTTTGATCGGGCCCAACCTCTGCGACGAATACTGGATCCACGGCTCGAATTTTGTTGACAACTTGCGCGTCATCGTCAACGGCGTGCCCGGCAAAGGCATGGTGACGTGGCGCGGCATTCTCAAGCCGGACGAAATTTACTCCGTGGCCAGCTACATTTACACCCTGCGCGGCACCCATCCGCCCAATCCCAAGCCGCCCGAGAACCAGGCGCAGGCCGCCGCCCCCAACGTTTACGAGTAAGGCCGCATGAACGCTCCTCCGCCGGCCGTCCCCGAATACCGCGAAAAGCCCGACTGGAAGGACTTTCGCGATCACATCTCCACGGCGGACGAACAAGGGCGGCGCCGCTGGATTTATGCCCGCAAACCGCGGGGGCGGTTCTATCAACGGCGCCTCTGGCTGAGCTGGCTGCTGCTGGGCGTTTTGTTTGCCGTCCCCTTCCTCCATATCAACGGCAACCCGGTGCTCATGTTGAACGTCGTGACGCGGCGGTTCTCCATCCTGGGCCGCATTTTCTGGCCGCAGGACATGGTGCTGCTGGCCATCGCGTTGCTCCTTTATTTCATCGGCATCATGGTCTTCACCGCCGCTTATGGGCGGCTGTGGTGCGGCTGGGTCTGCCCGCAAACCCTCTTCATGGAGATGGTTTTCCGCCGCATCGAATATTTGATCGAGGGCGACTCCCGCGCCCAGCGCCGCCTGGCCGCCGCGCCGTGGACGGCCCGCAAAATCCGCCTCAAGCTGGCCAAGCACGCCATTTTTTTTGGCCTATCCTTTGTCATCAGCAACCTGCTCCTGAGCTACATCATCGGCGTTGACCAATTGCTGGCCATAATCACGGACAACCCGCTCCGGCACCTTTCCGGCCTGGCCTACCTGCTGGCTTTCGCCGGCGTCTTTTACGCCATCTTCGCCCGGTTCCGTGAACAGGCCTGCACCTTTATCTGCCCCTATGGCCGTTTTCAGTCCACCGTCCTGGACGAGAATACGCTTGTGGTCGCCTATGACCATAAACGCGGCGAAGAGCGCGGCCCGCTGGACCGCCGCCAATCTCCCGCCCAGCGCCGCCAGGCCGGCCGCGGTGATTGCGTCGATTGCCGCCTCTGCGTCGCCGTCTGCCCCACCGGCATCGACATCCGCGACGGCATCCAGATGGAATGCGTCAATTGCACGGCCTGCATTGACGCCTGCGACGGCGTGATGGACAAGGTGGGCCGTCCGCGCGGCCTGGTGCGCTACGCGTCGCTCAACAGCATCGAGCGCGGCGAGCCGTTCCATCTCACGCCGCGCATGACCGGCTACGCCCTGGTACTTTCCGTGCTGGCCGGGCTGTTCCTGTTCCTGGTCCTGACCCGTCCCAACGTCGAGGCCACGCTGCTGCGCGCCCCTGGCGCCCTGTTCCAGCAATTGCCCAACGGCAGCCTCGTCAACCTTTACACCCTCCAGCTTGTCAATAAAACTTCGCAGCCCGTGCCCGTCCAGCTCAAGCTCGAAGACGTTCCCGGCAGGCTGTCCGTCATGGGGGATCCCAATTTGGTTGTGCCCAAGGAACAACTGGCCTCGACCCCGGTCCTGATCGAGCTGGCGCCGGATTTGCTGCGCCACGGCTTGAAAAAGTTCCACGTCGGTGTCTATTCCCAGGGGCGCCGCCTCCAAACCGTTGCCACCACTTTTATCGGGCCGCGCGATTGAGGCCCGCCGATTCCGCCTATGAAATCATATCCAAAAATTCAGAACCCCTGGCCGGTGGGCCTGGTTCTGTTCTTCATTGTGTTCGCCTCTTACATCATCGGGTTCGTCATCTTTGCCAGCCGGCAGAAAATGGACCTGGTCCGCGAGGACTACTACGACCAGGAAATCCGGTTCCAGAAACAGATCGACCGCGTGCAACGCACCGCGCCCATCCTGGCCGACGCGGACATCCGCTACGATGGCGCCGGCGAATTCATCGCGGTCCGCCTGCCTGCCGCCAAGGAGGGCAACATCGGCGGGACGGTTTCATTTTATCGCCCATCGGACGCCCGCCTGGACAATAGTGTTCCATTGGGGCTGGACCTGGCCGGGCGGCAAAACGTCAGTGTTCGCTCCTTGTCCGCCGGGTTGTGGAGGGTGCGGGTGCAATGGAAGATGGCGGGCCAGGAATATTATTTTGAAAAGGCGATTGTGATCAAACGAACGGCGGCATGATGAATCTCCTGGCGGCGTTTTTCCTGGGTCTGGCCGGCAGCCTGCACTGCGCGGCCATGTGCGGCCCGCTGGTCCTGGCCGTCAACTGGGCGCGGCGGCCGGACCCCGCCAATCCCGCGGCGCCCGGCGGGGCGGGCCTTCTTCAGAACATCGCTTATCACGCCGGACGACTTGTCACCTATGCCCTCCTGGGGTCCGTTTCCGGTTTGATGGGCGCGGCCATCGTCCTGGCCGGGTTCCAACGCTGGATTTCGATCGCTGCCGGGGGCCTGGTCCTGTTCGGGGCGCTGGTTTGGTTCCGCGGGCGCGGGGCCGGGATTGCCGGAGGAATTGTTGGCTTCGTCAAGACAAGATTTGGCCCGCTCTTGCGCAGCCGCACCCTGGGCGGCGCCGCCTTGCTGGGCGGCTTGAACGGCTTGCTGCCTTGCGGGCTGGTTTACATGGCGTGCGCCGCCGCCGCCGCCGCCGGAGGCGTGACCGGGGGCGTGGCCACCATGCTGGCGTTTGGCCTGGGGACCGCGCCCATGCTGCTGGCGATGGGCCTGGCGGGCAGGGCCGTACGCTGGAGCAACCCGCTGGCTCTGAGAAGGATGGTTTTGGCTTGTGTCACCGTCGTCGGGCTTCTGCTGATTGTGCGCGGACTGTCCCTCGGCATCCCTTATCTGAGTCCTGATTTCTCCGGCGGCCACGGTCCGGCCTGCTGTGGGCGGCATTGGCTGGATTGACTTTGAGGCAAAAAATGTCTTGTTTTTCCCAAAATTCGGGAAAGCTTTTTATTTGGCTTGCGGTTATATTGTCTTGAGACATCCGGCAGAAAAGAGCGCGCCTGACGCAGGCATGCAGAAAGGTGACTTATGAATGCGAGTCTTGGATTTGATCGCTGTTTTTCCTTCATCAATTGTCAACTGCAGGCGCCAAAAGCTCAACGGCTCGGCGACGGCGGCGCCATCCGGTGCGTGACCGTTTCCCGGCAGTCGGGCTGCGGCGCCCATGTCTTTGCCGAGGAGCTGGCGGCCTGGCTCCAATCCCATCTGGTCCATAACCCGGCCCGCTGGACGATTTTTGACCGCACGCTGATGGAAGCGGTTTTGCAGGACCATCACCTGCCCGCGCGCCTGGCGGCTTTCATGCCGGAAGACAAGGTGTCGCAACTGCACGACATCATCCAGGACTTGTTCAGCGTGCATCCGCCCGCCGAGACGCTGGTGCGGCAGACTTCGGAAACGATTTTGCGCCTGGCCGAATTGGGCAATGTCATCATCCTGGGGCGGGGCGCCAATGTCATTACGGCGCGGCTGCCGCAGGCGTTGCATGTGCGGCTGGTCGGCTCGGTGGAGCTTCGCGCCAACCACCTGCAAGTTTTCGACAAGTTGAGCAAGAAGGAAGCCCTGGCCCGCATCGAGCGGGAAGACGGCGGGCGGCGGCGCTATCTCAAACGCTACTTCGGCAAGGACATTGACGATCCGCTCCTCTATCACCTCGTCATCAATACGGATTGGGTGACGTTGCGGCAGGCCGCCGCCATGGTGGGTGACCTTGCCATAAACCGCCCCGCTTCCGGTTCGAGGCTGCCTGCCACGGCAGCCGCGTGAACCTGTCTCCACCGCCGCTTCCGCTTTCAGGCCGGCCGGGTTGCCGGCGGCGGCGCGGCTTGGAAATCAATTCCCAATTGCTTGAGCAGCAGGGTTAGATCGGCGCCCGATGCCGGAATGCTGCCCGCAATCCGCGCCGCCCGCCGCCGCGCCCATCCCGCGGCGGTGTCCGCCGATGCCGCCCCGGCGCTGAAGCCCAGCAACCGCGACCAGTGGCCCCGATGGGCGCGATCGTAACCGCTGAGCAAATCCTTGGAACCGCCTTTGCGCAGGATGCGTGTCAAGGCATCGACCAGGTCCGCCGCCTCCAGGAAGCCGATGTTCATGCTCTGCATGCCGACGGGGCCGGTCTGATGCGCGGCATCGCCGGCCAGCCAGCAATGGTCCTGCCCGAATTGGCGGGCCAGCCGGGGTTCAAACTGCACGTCGGTCGTCCAGACAACCTCCTTGATCGGGCTCTGGTACCACGGGGCGCGGTCGCTCAGGAACCGGCTCAACAGGTGCAGGCCGTCCTGCTCGCCGGCCGCCTCGACCACCACCATCCGGTCCCGCTCTTTTTGCGGAAAGTCGTCGCCTTCCTGGCGCGGATTGACCTGGAAGCCCCATCGGCATCGCGTGTCCGACAGCGGCCACAGGACACTGGCCATGGTGTCGTCCAGGACCACCCGTGCTTCGTGGCCGCACGTTTCGCCGACTTCAATTTCAAAAACCGTGAAATGCTGCGGCGCGCCCGCGCGCTCCAATCCAATGCCCAGCCGCGTCCGCACCAGGGAGTTCGATCCGTCGGCGCCGACCACGTAGCGGGCCCGTGTTTGCAGGCGCTCCTGCACCCCGGGCTGAAAATCCGGAATGCCGTAGCCTCTCCCTGTCATGCCTAATTTCTCGATGGCCGCCACGGCGCCGCTCTCGTCCATATCCAGATTGGACAGCCGGTGGTCCCAGGCGACCCTCGTGTCCGCCTGCCGGAGTTTCTGCTCCAGCAAATTCTCCAGGGCGCTTTGCTCCAGGACCAATGCGAAGGGGAACTGGCCGGGGAGTTCGGACAGCTTGACTTCGGCGCGCCGCTCGCTGCCTTCGTAAAAGCCCACCGAGTCAATGCGGCGGCCGAATTCGAGGGCGTCGGAGGTCACGCCCGCCTCCTGCAGCAGTTGCAGGGAGCGCGGATGAAGCGCGCAGGAATAACTGTGCCCGGCGGTGCGCGATTCCTGGTCGATGATCCGCGTCCGGATGCCGTTTTGCGTCAGGAGCAGGGCGGTGAGCATTCCGACCGGCCCCGCGCCGGCCACCAAAACCTCGGTTTCATCCATGTTCGGCATAGTCAGCTTTCTGGCAAAGCGTCATGCCGCGCAAGAGCGGCCCCCCGGCCGGCTCCTGGCGCCATGCTGTGCGCTTGTCGGGCCGATATATACCCTTGGTCCCTGGGCCGGTCAACCCCGCTTTCAGGGCCGGAGCGGGGAAAACGGCGGTTTTCCATGCCCAGGCATTTTTTGCGCATGCCGAACAGGATAGGGTCGGCAAAAAAGGGAGCGTTTTTCCCAAATTATGGGGAGCGCGGCGCCAAGTACAATCCGATGAGTAGAGCATGAGCACGCTTCTGTTGACAGCCCCGGGGCCGGAGGCGCCGTTGCCATGCGCCGTCGCTCCGGCTGGCGCCGCCACGGCATCGCCGGCGGCCAAGACGGGGCGCAGGCCGGTTCCGAGGAGGAAAAGGCCGATCGCGAGCGGGAGCCTGAAAGCGCGCGCGTCCCAGCCCGGCCCGTCGCAGGAGGAAGCCTGCCGGGGCGTGGTTGCGTCCTATTACGTCGGCCCGCTGAACGATTAGCCGGCGGCCTCCCCGCGCGGAGAAAAGCCGGACCGGACCGGCGCGCTTGCGCGCGCTCCCGCGGCATCGCGCCTGGCGGCCGAAGGATCAAGCCAAAATCGCGTCCCCCCAGCGGCAATTCCCAGTGCCCAGTCGGCGAATTCACCAGAAGAATTCTCATCCGCCGCTTCCAGGTTTTTCCGGGCCGAAGACCTTCTCGAACCTGGCCTTGACGTTCTGCAAATGGAAATCCAGCGAGCAGAGTTTCTCCAGTTCGCCCGGGGCGAAATGCTTTGTCACGTCGGGATCGCGCCGGAGTTGGGCCAGGAAATCCGCTTCCTCGCGCCCCTCGTGTTTGGCCTGCCAGGTGCGCATGGCGATGCGCTGCGTCAACTCGTAGGCGGCTTCGCGGCTCAGGCCCTTCTTGATGAGCGCCAGCAGGACGGTTTGGGAATTCCACAAGCCGAGCGATAGCGCCAGGTTCCGTTTCATGTTCCCGGGATAAACGATCAGGCCTTCGGTCAATTTGGCGAGGGTCACCAGCATGTAATCCAGCAGCGCGCAGGAGTCGGGGAAAATGATGCGCTCCACCGAGCTGTGGCTGATGTCGCGCTCGTGCCACAGGGCCACGTTTTCCAGCGCCGCCACCAGGTTCCCGCGCAGCACGCGGGCCAGCCCGGCCAGGCGCTCGCCGGTGATCGGATTGCGCTTGTGCGGCATGGCGCTGGAGCCTTTTTGCCCCTCGGCAAAAAACTCCTCCACTTCCAGCACCTCCGTCCGCTGCAGGTGGCGGAATTCATTGGCCCAACGTTCGACGCCGGCGCCCACCAGGGCCAGGGCGCCGATGAATTCGGCGTGCAGATCGCGGGCCACCACTTGGGTGGCGATCGGGGCCGGCCGCAGGCCCAGTTCCCGGCAAACACGCTCCTCCACCCGCGGCGGCAGATGCGCGCTGGTGCCGACCGCCCCGGAGAGTTTTCCGACGGCGACGGTTTCGCGCGCCGCTTCCAGCCGCCGCAAGGCGCGGGTGAACTCGTCGTACATCTGCGCCATTTTCAGGCCGAAGGTGGTCGGTTCGGCGTGGACGCCATGGCTGCGCCCGATCATGGGCGTGAATTGATGCTGGCGCGCCTTGCGGGCCACAACCTCGCGCAGCGCCTTGACGTCGCCGATCAGGATGCCGGCGGACTGGACCATCTGCACCGCAAAGGCCGTGTCAATAATATCGCTGCTGGTCAACCCGAAATGGAGCCAGCGGCCGGCGGGGGCGCCGATGTTTTCCGCGACGTTGGTGGTGAAGGCGACGACGTCGTGGTTGAGGTTTTTTTCCAGCTCGTGGCAGCGGTCGATGTTGAAGGCCGCCCTGGCCTTCATCTGCGCGAAGTCCTTTTCCGGCACGATGCCCTCGGCGACCAGCGCCTCGCCAGCCAGCAACTCGATTTGCAGCCAGATTTCGAGCTTGCGCTGCTCGGTCCAAATGTCCCTCATTTCGGCCCGCGAATATCGCTGAATCATGTCCGTTGGCGAATTGACTTCCCGGTGATGCTGCCTCGGTTGAAGCCCGATGCGCAATGGCAAAGGTCAGCGTTTGGCCATTTTATTGCGGGCCGCTTCCAGGATTTGGCGCTCGCGCTCGGTCAAACTATGGATGCCCTGGGCGGAAATCTTCTCCAGAATCGGGTCCACTTCGCGGCTGATGAACTCGGCGGGCGGCAAGTCCTCGACCGGGCTTCGGGCGCTGCGCCAGGCACGGCGGGGAGCGGCGCTGACCAGTTCCCGCTTGGGAGGAGGGGGGCTGCGGCGGGCGAAGGGGCGCCAGAACTCGAACCGGCGCGGCACAAATCCCGAGCGGCGGATGTAAAAAATGCCGGTCAACATGCCGCCCAAATGCGCCGCATGGGCAATGTTGCCCGTGAACGCCGCGATGCCCGCCAAGGGACCCAAAAGACCCAGCAGGGCCATGGCCGCTTCGAGGATCAGCAGGACCCGGGCCTCGAAGGTGACGGGGAAGAAGTAGAGGAACATGGTGATGGGTTGATGCGGCGCGCGCGTCGCGAACGCGGCAATCAAGCCAAACCCGCCCGCCGACGCGCCGACCACCCCGCCGGAAAAGTAATGCGGAAAGGCAAAAGTCAGGCCGATCTGCATCAGCCCGCCCACCGTGCCGCTGAGCAGATAGAGCTTGAGCATGCCCCAGCGTCCCAGCGTCTCCTCCATGGCGCGTCCGAAGAAATAGATCACGAGCATGTTGCCGATCAAATGCATCCAGCCCGCGTGCATGAACTGGAAAGTGATCAACTGATAAATCCTGCCCTCCTTCAACCCATCCGTGCTGAGGGCGAACCAGGAGTCCACCACGCCGGGCGCAAACACCCCCTCGGCGATTCGTTGCAGCACGAAGCAGACGAAGACCAGGATCAGAAGGATTATGGTCATCGACCAGGCAGGCCGATAAGGCGTCCGCATATATGACCGATCATCCAACATCGCATGGCAACTTAGCAGTATCGGCGTCCTTTTACAATGCCTTCTGAAAGAGCGGATTGAATGGACGGGATGGACGG